>Ga0233425_10000067_pt1 | contig 255066 bp, 248 predicted proteins | sample Watercolumn_Towu_2_FD_181712 | JGI IMG/M metagenome (GOLD analysis project Ga0233425, IMG submission 181712) | Freshwater microbial communities from Lake Towuti, South Sulawesi, Indonesia - Watercolumn_Towuti2014_140_MG | ecosystem: Environmental > Aquatic > Freshwater > Lake | place...
CGCAGACCCAGCTCAGCGTGCCGCAACAATTCCAATAACCCCCTCCGCACACAATACCCATCCGTATAGAGCAAAACAATCTATCGAATAGCCAATGCAACCCTAGTGAATAGGTAATAAACTACCCTGCGCGGGCTCTGAGCATAGGCGTAGCGCAATGCACAATTAGCTCTATCTGCCTAATATTAAATTATGATTGCTGCTCACGTCTCCGCTCCCGACCTTCCGGCGCAGATTATTGCTGCGCTGCGAAGACTGGCAACCATCAGGGGTGGGCTTCTATTCGCCCGACCACGGACGCACGCCTGTCGCGTCGGCGGCGGCGAGCGCATCGCGCATGGCGATCCCGTCCAATACGAGGTCCGGCGCGATCTCGGCGAGCGGCGCGAGAACAAAGCCGCGGCGGAAGAGCTCCTTATGCGGCAGAGTCAGCTCGGGATCGTCGATCGCGTGGTCGCCTAGAAACAGGATATCCACGTCGATCAGCCGCGGCCCCCAGCGCCGCGTCGGCGCCCGGCCCATGTCGGCTTCGATCTTCTTGACCGCGGCGAGCAACTCGTACGGCGTAAGCGTCGTGTCGCCGATGGCGCAGGCGTTGGCGAAATCGCCCTGGTCGACATCGCCCCAAGGTGGCGTGCGATAGATTCGCGACACCGCCGCAAGCCGCGCGAGCCCGCGCGCCTCGATAAGGCGCAACGCTTCGCGAATGTTTTGCGGCTTGTCGCCGAGATTGCTGCCAAACCCAAATCCGACTCGCATCCGCTCACTCTCCCGGACGCCTTGCGAGCACGCGCAACACTTCGAAGGCGGCGCGATGCTCGGCGGCGTCATGCACGCGAAAGACCTGCGCGCCCGCGCGCGCGGCAAGAAGATTGGCCGCGAGCGTGCCGACGAGCCGTCCCTGGATAAGGCCGTCGCCAAGATCCTTGAACAGCGACTTGCGCGAGACGCCGATCAGCAGAGGAAACCCAAGCGCGAGCAACTCTGGAATAGCGCGCAGCGCCTCATAATTCTGCTCGCGGCTCTTGCCGAAGCCAATGCCGGGATCGAGCAGAATATGATGCTCCGGCACGCCGGCGCGCCGGGCGATGTCGAGAGAGAGCGCGAAGAACTGCTTCATGTCGGCGACGATGTCGATCTCAGGCGCCGTCGTCTCGCGATTATGCATGATGACGACGGCGGCGCCGGCTTCCGCGATCGTTGGCGCCATCTTAAGGTCGCGCTGCAGACCCCACACATCATTGACGAGGCAGACGCCGAGCGCCAGCGCGCGCCGCGCCGTCTCGGCCTTATAAGTGTCGATCGACACTGGCGCGCCAGCGTCAGCGACGAGCGCGGCGAGCAGCGGCGCAAGGCGCGCCCATTCCTCGTCGGCGGTCAGCGGCGTGTGGCCGGGACGGGTCGACTCGGCGCCGACGTCAACGATGTCGGCGCCCTCGCTGACAAGCTTCTTCGCCTGCGCCAGCGCCGCCTCGCGCGTCGCGAACAGCCCGCCGTCCGAAAAAGAGTCCGGCGTGACGTTGACGATTCCCATGATGACCGGGCGCGTCCCGATCAGCGAAAGAAAGCGATCGCGCGCTGTCGCGATCGCCTCGATATCGAAGGCCAAGCGCGCGTTCCGTCAGTCGTCGTATTTCACATAGGCGAAGCGCTGGTCGGTCTCGGGCGTGCCTTCAAGCGCGCCGCCGGCCTTGCCCGGGCGCCAGGAGACGACCTCCTCGATCTTCTTGGCGAGTTCGAAATCCTTGTCCGTAATTCCCTTCGCCGTATGGGTCATGAGCTTCACCTCGACCCAGGCGTAGGAGGCGGCGATGTCGGGATGATGCCAGGCGGCCTCGGCGAGATGGCCAACCGTATTGATGACCATCAACGTGCCCTTCCAGCTGTGCGTCTTGAACTTGCGCCTGATCCAGCCGTTTTCGTAACGCCAGTGCGGCAGTTCGCGCTGCAGCCGCGCGACGATCTCGTCTTCGGAATAGGCGCGCTCTTCCTTGGCCATGACCGGCTCCCTCCTGCGCCGCGGGCAAGGTCCCTCTGCGGCGCAACATTCTTTCGTCGAGATGCGTTATAGCCTAAACCGACTCAAAGTCTTCAGTCGGACCAAAGAGGCGCTATGCCGGCTAGTGTGAGCGTCGCGGCAAGCGCGCGGCTGCATCTGGGTTTTCTCGACATGAACGGCGGCTTAGGGCGCAAGTTCGGCGGCGTCGGCATGGCGCTCGACGCGCCGGCGACGCGGCTGACTCTGACGCGCGCCGACAGAAATTTTGTCGAAGGTCCGGAAAGCGCGCGCGCCGCAGCTCTCCTTCAGCGCGCGCAGGAGGCGCTCGGCGTCGCGCGCCGCCACAGGCTGACGGTTCAAGAAGCCATCCCCGCCCATGCGGGCCTCGGCTCCGGCACGCAGCTCGCGCTCGCGGTCAGCGCCGCGCTGCGCCGGCTCGAGGACCTGCCGCATGATCCCGCCGCCGACGCCGCGCTGATGGCGCGCGGCGCGCGTTCGGGATTGGGCGCCGGGCTGTTTCAACTGGGCGGCGTCGTGGTCGACGGCGGGCGCGGGGCGCATACGACGACCCCGCCTGTCGTCGCCCGCGCCGAATTTCCGGACGCCTGGCGCGTCCTCTTGGTCAGCGATCCGGAGAATATCGGCCTCCATGGCGCCGACGAGCGCGACGCCTTCGCCGAACTGCCGCCTTTTGATGCAACGACGAGCGGCGAAGTCTGCCGGCTGGTGCTGATGCAGATCCTGCCGGCGCTGGCCGAAAAGGATATTGCGCCCTTCGGCGCGGCGGTGACGCGCATTCAGGAGCTTGTCGGCGATCACTTCGCCCCCGCGCAGGGCGGGCGCCGCTTCACGAGCGGCAAGGTCGAGGCGACCATCGCCCGCCTCCTCGCCGACGGCGCGACCGGCGGCGGCCAGACCTCCTGGGGACCGACGGGCTTTGTTTTCGTCGAGAGCGACGCGGCGGCGCGCCGCCTGCTCGGCCGCCACGGCGCGCAGGCGCGCGAAGAGGGCCTCGACATATCGGTGCATCGGGGGCTCAACCGCGGCGCCAGGATCGACGCGGTCTACGCGCAGATCGCCTAGAGCGCGCTTCGAAAAAGTGGAAACCGGTTTTTCGCATGGAGCGCGCTCCAAACTAGAGGCCGACCTACTCGCGCCGCATTTTTATGGCCTGTTCGCTTCCATGACTTTCGCGCGCATCCCCCTTGTTCTGATTTGCGCTCTTGCCGCCGGCGCGGCCCTCGCCCAGGAAATGCCCTCGAGCGGCGGCCAATTCATCGGGCGGATTTTCGACGCGACCGGATTGCGGACCACGCCGCCGCAGGCGGCCGATTTCGTGCGCGAGTCGCGGCCCGAGCGCATGGACTATCGTCCCTTCGACCCGAAGCCCAAGAAAGACCCGAAGCGCAAGACCGCCGCCGATCTGCGCGCCATGGGCGCCGACCTCGAAGCGGCGGCCGCCGAAAACCGGCGCAAGGCGGCGGGCGTCGCCAAGCCCGACGCGCCGATAAGGCAGGCTCGCTAGCCGACCGGGGCTAGAGCGCGCTGCGAAAAAGTGGATGCCGGTTTTTCGCGCAAAGCGCGCTCTAAGCTTTTGGAATCGATCACGTCATCTGCGTTTAGGCGATTCCGCCTAAACGCAGCGTGATCTAGAGGGCGCGGCAAGGGCTTTGCATGTTTTCGCCTTCGCCATGGCTTCCGAACCCGATTCCCTGTCCGACTTCGGACAAACCGATCCCGGCCTCGCCGTGCTGCGCATGGCGGCGCTCATCGCCGAAGGCGCGGCGGACCCGGACGAGGACACGCTCGACCTCCTCTTCGAACAGGTCGAGGCCGGCCATCTCGTCGACGCCGACCCGGCGCAGATGTGGCCGGAGCTTATGCGCGGGCTGATGAGCCCCGCGCCGTCGAAACTGATCAAGACGCTGCGCGGATGCGGCGCGCTTGTCGAAATCCTCCCCGAAGTCGCGGCGCTTTTCGGCGTGCCGGATATTTCCGACGGCGAGGCCGAGGTCGATCTCGGCGCACATCTGATGACGTCGCTCGACGCGGCGGCAAGACGCGGCGCTTCCCTGCCCGTGCGTTTCGCGCTGCTCGTGATGAATGTCGGCAAGTCGGATTCGCCGCGCGAACACCTCCCCGTTCATTACAAACATGTCGAGCGCGGCCGCCCGCGCATCGAAGAAATGTGTGCGCGTTTCGGCGCGCCGGCGGAATGTCGGGACCTCGCGCTGCTGGCGCTCGGAGAATGCGAACGCGTGCATCGCGTGACGAAAATGCGCGCCGGTCCCGTCGCTTTGATGCTCGAACGGCTCGGGGCCTTTGATGCGCCCGAGCGCTTCCGCGAGTTGATGATGGTTTGCGCCTGCGATTTCTGCGCGCACGCCGGCCGCGAGGGTCAGTCCTATCCGAAGGCGGCGTTGCTGGAGATCGCGCTTAAAGCCTGCGCCGACGTTACGGAGAACGGGTCTGCGGAGGCGCGCCAGAGCGCCCGCGCCGAGGCGATCGCCCTCGCCTTCCGCTCGCAACGCTGGTCGAGCGAAGTGGCGTAGGCCTTTCAGATTAAAGGGGTCTGTACTGCGCTCTCTAATCCTTCTTAATACAAGTTTTGAGACGAGGGCCACAACCCGCATCTTGGAATGTGAAACAAAGAGAGTCTTCGCTGGAGGAGAGGCTTCGCCGGATATTCAAGGTTGATCGAGCGCGGGCGGAGTCAGCAACTTGCTGGGCGGGCACGGACAACGCCGTGCACGCGCCAGAGTCGTTCAAGAACAAGCCCTGCCGCGGTTGCGGGATCCACAGAAATGCATACGGCTTGTCCGTTCAGGCCGATATTCTCGTATATGCGCGTTCCCTCGTGGATCTCTTGACCGAGCCGTTTGAGATAGCCGAAGCTTTCGCTACCGTTACGCGCTGTCAGAGCAACTATACGTCCTTCCAGCTTGTTCATCGTTGCGGCGGATACATCAGTTATCGCCTCTATGAGCACCATGTCCCCCTCCCGCACGATGGGATAGGCGCTGTCCTCGACAATATGGGCCACCGCCAGTTTACGTAAGAAGATGTCGCTTGAAAGCACGGCTACGGCTTCGTCCTGTGCCTGAGGTTTCTGCGAATCATACAATACGCCGATAATGGGCATTGCGCGTGCGGCGGCTGTCGGCACTATCTTTACTGGCGGCACCCGTTCCGTACCCGAGAGATCTGCTGCGAGGACCGTGCGGGAGGGATCCTGCTTGTCGCGGTGAAAGCGGCGGGCAAATGCTCTGCCCTTGTACAGCGCTATGACCGGCTCGCCTTCGACCGGTTCCCGCTCCAACGAAACAATCACTACCTGTCCAGCTAACGCGAGAGAGCCGAGAGTCGGACCGCGAACCGCGTATAAAGCTACGGCACCGAGCGACCTCAGCGTAAACTGCTCATGATCCTCAACAATTGCGAGAATGTCCGCGCTACTGCGCGCCGCGAGCTTGCCGAGGACGGGCAGCCTCTTGTCGGGTAGTTGCATGGCAGCGGGTGCCGATGGCGCGTCTGCAAACACGAGATCACGATCTTCATTCGTTAAGCGCCCCATGAAACGCGCGTACGAGGCGCTGCAACTCCTCAGGGCACTATGAACGCTTTCATAAGCCTTGTACACATCGGTAGCGTCTTGCGGCGTAACCTCCATCGGCCGATGATGCGCCCGGTTGATGATCTTGTAGAAGAGCGCGCTGTCTCGCAGTGCTTCATGCGACACAAGTTTTTCGAAGGGCAACTCCTCGAATGGTCGCTCCCCACCGTTGCGGGCATGCCGGAGTTGCCCCAGTAAATCGCCTAGCGTCGGCTCGTGCATTACCAACGGATCCGTCGCTAGCAGATTCCATAGCCGGTTCTCGATATCCACACGCACGCATTTCACGAACTCCTGCGCTTTCACGGAATTGTTGTCGTCCTCGCGCCAGCGATCACGCTTTTCCCGTATCTCTTCTAGTGCTGGGCTAAGCGAGGCGGTGAGCTTGGACGATGAAACCGGATCGAGCCGCAGCGCTGTCCAGGAGGGGCTTTCGACGGCCCGAGAAGGCAGCTTGTCCTGAATCGCGGCGACAAACCGCACGTCGTTAGAGGCGATCAGAGGACGCATGCCATGGCCGGGCATAGACGGAATCGCGGCGGCCAGGTTCTCGCTGTTTATCGGATCGAAGTGGGTCTGCGGATCATCGAGCAGCATGCAACTCAATCCGCCTGTCTGCTTGCTGATATGTTCCCAAAGAGCAAACAAGAAGGCCCATACGCACGCGCGTAGCAGGGAGGCATTCATGACCTGATGGGCCGGAACGCGCATATGGTCAAGTTCTGCGCGCAAGCCGAACCCACTGTCTTCACCCGGTTCGACGCCGCCATATGAAGGGCCGCCGTTATAATGCGAGCGATATATCTTGCCGAGCCACGCCGCCGTATCGCGATTAAGCGTTTCGATAAGGCCGGAGACGCGCTCGTACACAAGACCTGGAAATTCGAGATAGGGTTCAACTGCATCAGCCGCGCGCGCGAGCAGCTTGAGACGATCCTCGTCGGACTGCCATTCCCGGCGCAGCGATTCCAGCTCATCGATTTGCCGTATGAGGGAAACCACTGGTATGGCATTTTGTACCGCGCGCCTGATCGCCTCGATCTGTTCACGCAATGGTTCTTCGTCAGGTTTGGAGCCATGTCCGGCGGGTGCGGCAGGTTCGCTTTCAGAGGCATCGGCGGACTCTGCAGCGGACTTAATCCTGCCGATATAACGAACCGTGAGCGACTGTAGCGCATCGGTCGCCCTCAGCCGGTGCTCACGAAGCATTAGAGTGCGGGAGATCGAAGAGAGCCGCTCTTGCAGCTTACCAGAAGCGAAAAGATCGGGGAGCGCGCTGTTCTCACTCTCCTGCGCGTCCGGAACGGGATGCTGACCGCAGGCGATGTCCCACACCCTATGTCCGTTCTTTCGCAACGGCTCCAACCGGCCTGAGAACGCCTTGTGCGCAAGGAGTTCGTCCAAATAACCCTTGCGGCAGATGTCGAGCAGCGTATCCCGCTGCGTCTTGTCAGCAAAGCCGCGCAAGCTCTCCGGCAGGGCATTTAGGAATGCTGCCGCCTCGTCGCGTTCCCATTCCGCTGCAGTCTTGGCAATGTCGCTGTCGGCCTCGCGGCATTGGTCGAGTGCCGCCTTTACTGAAAGGTCGAGTAGTGCGTCGGAAGGCACTTTTTCGAGATCAGTCCCGCAGACGGGACAGTTTGAAATATCCTGATCCGGATGATGATCCCTGTGCCATGCGGAAACCCGCGAATATAGACGCCACCGCGCGGCTTGACGTTCATCTTCCAGTCTTCGGGACAGCGCCCCCGCGCGTTCAAGTAACCCCCTGATCGTTTTCAGGGCCGCGTCCGCTTCCTCATCGGTAGTCTTGCCGAGGTCCCCGAGCAGCATGACCGATGGGAGCTCGCGGAGAGCGCTGCCTTTGAGCCGGTCGGCCGCATCGTCGAGCACGCGGGTAAAGGCATCTACTTCCTGCCTTGTCGCCAGTTCGATCCGACGGCCAAGAATTGTCTCCATAGCGGCCGACATTCCGGACTGGAGCTCCTGCAGTCTAGTTCTGACCGCCGCTATTGAGGATCGGCAATCGGTCTTTTGCCGAAGCTGCTGCTCTTCTCCGTCTTGAATAGGATCCGTCTCCGCTTCGATCTCCAACTCTTCACCTGGCAGCAGAATCTGGGGCATCTCGGCAAGATCAGAGCGCTCAGCCCATCCTTCCTGCAGATCCTGAAGCGCCTTCTTGAAGCTTGAGGTCTTCTTGTCGCGAGCCTCTTCCGTCGCACGCTTATCGGTACTGCGTAGGCGATTCACGAGCCTTTCTGTGCGATGACCGAGTTCTTCCAAGGGCTTTAAGCCCGTCAGTTGCGAGACGGCCTGCGTGAAGTCTGATTTTTCATCGAAACGCATATGCGCTGCCACTCCAGGCATTAATGTTCCTGCTTCGATCGCCAGCGCCGAGAGGCCAAGGCCGTCCAGCCCTTCGACGGGGACCACAAGCTTCCTTCCGGCGGTATCAAGCTTACGCGTGACATGGCGTATCTCGCCTGTATTCAGGCGCCTGAAGGTGAGGCTAACGCGCGTGTCAAGCTTCGGAGAGTCCCCAGCTTTGCCAGATTTTCTGCAGATGGGATTGGCACAATCGGAGGAACCGCGATGTCTGGCTGGCTGTCCACTTCCTGCTCGCCGTCTGTGTCGGCCGACCATTCGACCGCCATCAGTTCATGCACTTCGTGGGGCATATTTTGCGAACGCAGTGCCTTCCCGGTTAGGCACCAGACGATCGCGCTCAGCAGCGCTGTCTTGCCAGCACCGTTGAAGCCGCTGATGAGGGTGATTTCTTTGTCGAGATCATAGACGAAGGCGTCGGGATCTTCGCCGTTGGGGCCAAGGTGCCGGTGGAGGCCCCCGAACCGATGAACCTCGATGCGTTCAAGATGCCATATCGGCTTGTCCTCTCCTGCCCGTGGGAGAATATCAGCGACGGTCGGCGAACGCCCTTCGAGCGCCTTCAGGACGCTCTCCACTTCCTTGGCCTGGATGGATTTGTTGCGCGGCCAGAGATCGCGGTTGCGGCCATAGAGGGCGAAGACCTTACGCTTGTCCTCTGTATCTAGGCTAAACGCGCTGCCTGTGGCGCGATGGACCGGCGTCCCGGCCGTCAGCAGCTGAACGATTTCGTCCAGGCTGTAATCTTCCAAACGCAACGATTCCGGCTGATCGTTCATTGCCTCAACCGATCATTTTTCGCCGTAGGTTTTTACAATACTTAAAAAGCAAGGGAGCCTATCGAGATTCGCCGTAAATACAAAGCAGCCGGACAGCCGCTCTATTACGGCCCAATCGGAAAGATCCTGGCTTGGGCGGCGCGTAGAGCAGCGAATGCAGGATATTCCCTTTGAAACCAGCGTCGCCTCTCGCATACAGAAACGAGCCGATGAGGACGCCGCCGATTCCGCCCAGCACGGCGGGAGAGAATGCCCGGCAGCTCGTCGCGGAAGGCTGATCGCAGCGGCGGACTCGGGAGGTTCGCCACATTGCGCCACATGCCCCTGCCCCTCACCCACGCTTCGCTCGACCTCTCCCCGCCAGCGGGGAGAGGTTTGCGCCCGCGCGGGAGGGAATCCGCCCGTCATCAGCGCTGCAGGCGCGCGTCGCGATGTGACGCGCCGCACTTTGCCAGCTTAAGCGTTCGTGCTACCCGCCGACTGCTACGCGTGGACCTTGGGGGGCCATGTTTGGGGGGCATGTCATGACGATCATTGCAATGCGCCGCCGCGAATTTTTAGGCGGCATGCTCGGCGCAAGCGCCGTCCTCATCGGGCGCCGCGCCCATGGCGCCGAGACGCTGGCGGACATCGGCCGGCTCAAGCCGGGCGAGTTCATCTGGCGTCCCGAGCTCGCCGCCGCAGGACCCGTCTCGGTCGTGGTGTCGCTTCCGCAGCAGCGCGTGCATGTCTACCGCAATGGCGTGCGCATCGCCGTCTCCACCTGCTCGACCGGCAAGCCGGGACATTCGACGCCGACCGGCGTCTTCGTGGTGCTGCAGAAGGACAAGAATCATCACTCGTCGATTTACGACGACGCGCCGATGCCCAATATGAACCGCCTCACCTGGTCGGGCGTCGCGCTGCACGCCGGCAATTTGCCTGGCTATCCGGCGTCGCATGGCTGCGTGCGCCTGCCGATGAAATTTTCCGAGCTGCTGTTCGGCGTCACCCATATCGGCACGCCGGTCATCATCGCCGGCGCGCATACCGACCCCTGGGAGCTGACCCATCCGGGCATGGTGCTGAGCGGCTATGCGGAAAGCGAATTCGAGCAGGTGCTCTCGGGACTCGAAGGCAAGAAGCATCCCTCCGACTGGACGGAGGCCGAGAACTATCCCGTCACCAGCGTCGTCGCGTCTTCGGCCGATCATGCGATCGAACTGATCGAGAACGACCATGTGATCGCGAGATCGGTCCTTGGCCTCGAGGGCGGCGACAAGCTCGGCTCGCATGTCTTCGTGCTGAACGGCGCCGACCAGAATTCGCGCGGCATGCATTGGAGCGCGATCACGCATCATCACGAGGATGCGCCGCTCGCGCCGGACGGAAACGTGATTCAGCGCATTCGCGCCGAGCCGTCCTTTAACTCGGCGATGCAGGCGCGCATGCATCCCGGCATGACGATGGTGCTGACCGACGCGCCGCTTTCGCCCGATAGCCGCTCCGGCAAGGATTTCGTCATCGTCACCAACGAGTGATCGGCGCTGTCCCTTTTGCCGCAGCGCCGCGCCAAACACAGCGCGGCGCTTATTGTCTCATGAGCGCGACGGCGTCGCTTCTTCGATCAGAGAAACGATCCAAAGAAGGCGCCGCCGATTCCGCCCGGCGCCGCAGCGGCCATGGCGCCCCGAGCCGACCGACCTATAGGCGACAGGCAGCCGAGCATTATAGTGTCCGAACTGTTCATCGGTTTATGAGATGTGAATCATGCACGATGTCATCATCGTCGGAGGCGGGCACAACGGCCTTGTTTGCTCCGCCTATTTGGCGATGGCGGGCCTCAAGGTCATCGTGCTCGATCAGCGTTCCATGGTCGGAGGAGCCGCCGTCACGGAAGAATTCAGCCCCGGCTTTTTCAATTCAGTCGCATCTTATACCGTCTCCCTATTGAACCCGAAGATCATTCGCGACCTCGATCTCGCAGCCCACGGATTGCGCATCATCGAGCGTCCGATTTCTAATTTCCTACCGCTGGAGGACGGGCGTTTTCTAAAGGTCGGCGGCGGCCAAACGAAACAGCAGGTCGCAAAATTCTCGCAGAAGGACGCAGATCGTCTGGGTGATTATCAAGCGCGCCTTGATGCAGTCGCCGATGTCCTGCGCGCCGCCGTGCTCGAGGCGCCGCCGAATGTCGTCGAGGGCAGCCCATTCGCCGCGATCGCCGAATTGATCAAGGCCGGCAGGATAGGCAACAGAATTCGAGCGCTCGGACTCGACCTCCAACGGGATTTTCTCGATCTCTTCACGGCCTCCGCCGGCGATTTCCTCGACGCCTGGTTCGAAAGCGCGCCGATAAAGGCTGCTTTCGGTTTCGACAGCATCGTCGGCAATTTTGCGAGCCCTTACTCTGCCGGCTCGGCCTATGTTCTGCTGCATCACTGCTTTGGCGAGGTGAATGGAAAAAAAGGCGTGTGGGGCCACGCGATTGGCGGCATGGGCGCCATTACCCAGGCGATGGCGAAAGCCGCGGTCGCTCATGGCGTCGACATAAGGCTTGCGACACGGGTGCGCCGAGTCATTGTCGAGAATGGACGCGCCGTCGGCGTTGAGACTGACAAGGGCGAAACCATCCGCGCCGCAGCCGTCGCCGCAGGGATCAATCCCAAGCTCCTCTATCTCGAACTCGTCGATTCCGTGGATTTGCCCGAGGAATTTCGGCGACGCATGAAGAACTGGCGTTGCGGCTCGGGCACATTTCGCATGAATGTCGCGCTTTCCGAATTACCCGATTTCACTGCATTGCCAGGGCGCGCCCATGCGGAGCACCACGCGTCGGGCATCATCATCGCTCCGAGCCTCGCCTATATGGAGCAAGCCTATTTCGACGCACGTTCCTTTGGATGGTCGCGCCGTCCCGTTGTCGAACTGGTCATCCCTTCAACAATCGACGACTCGCTCGCGCCGCGCGGACAACATGTCGCGAGCCTGTTTTGCCAGCATGTCGCCCCGCAACTGCCCGACGGTTCGTCATGGGACGATCACCGTGAAACCGTCGCCGATCTCATGATCGACACGGTCGACAATTATGCGCCGAACTTCCGGCGCTCGGTGTTGGCGCGCCAAATCTTGTCCCCTCTCGACCTCGAAAGAACATTCGGCCTCATCGGCGGCGACATATTCCACGGAGCGCTTGATCTGAGGCAAATCTTCTCGGCGCGTCCGATGTTGGGCCACGCGGATTATCGGGGTCCGGTCGCGAACCTCTATTTGTGCGGCTCGGGAGGGCATCCAGGCGGAGGCGTCACAGGCGCGCCTGGCCACAACGCCGCCCGCGAAATCCTGCGCGATTTCAGGCGCAAGCGCGTCGCTCGGACGCTTGATCGACGGTGATCCCCAGGCTCGTCGCGCCGGATTGCCATTAGCTTTCCGCTTAGGTCGAAAACGGCGGCATCTCGATTTTGGCCCTAGGTTCGATCTCCGCTTGCCGGAGCCGCAGAGAATTGAGGACGACGCTAACCGACGATAGCGCCATCGCCGCCGCAGCGATCGTCGGCGACAAGAGAAGGCCGAGGGTCGGATAGAGCGCGCCGGCCGCGATCGGCACGCCGGCGGCGTTGTAAAAAAAAGCGAAGAATAGATTCTCGCGGATGTTGCGCATCGTCGTTCTAGAGAGACGTCGGCCGCGTACGATCCCTCGAAGATCGCCTTTCAGCAAAGTCACCCCGGCGCTCTCTATCGCAACATCGGTCCCAGTCCCCATCGCTATGCCAACATCGGCGGCGGCTAAAGCCGGCGCGTCATTCACGCCGTCGCCCGCCATGGCGACAATTCGGCCTGCTTCGCGCAAGCGACTGACGACTTTGCTCTTATCTTCGGGAAGGATTTCGGCTTCGACCTCGCTTATCCCCAAGCGCTTTGCGACGGCGCGCGCCGTCGTCCAATTGTCGCCGGTCAGCATCACGACAGCGACGCCATCGTCGCGCAGCGATTGGAGCGCCTCCAACGTCGTCGATTTGACCGGATCGGCGATGCCGATGACGCCGCAGATTTTTCCATCGATTGCGACAAAGATCGCGGTCGCGGCTTCTTCGCGCAGGCGTTCGGCCTCACTGTCGAGCGGCGTCGCGTCAATGCCGAGTTCTGAGAGGTATCGACGATTGCCGATTGCGACCGTTTGACCCTCAACCTGGCCGATAACGCCCTTGCCGACAGGGGAATCGAAATCCGTCGCCTCACTGAGCGCAAGGCCGCGCTTGGCCGCGGCTTGAACGATCGCCAACGCCAGCGGATGTTCGCTGGCGCGTTCAAGGCTCGCAGCCGTCGCCAACAAAGGGTCTTCCTTGACCCCAGCAATAGCGTGGATAGCGATTACGCGCGGTTTGCCTTCGGTTAGCGTTCCGGTCTTGTCAATGACCAAAGTGTCGATCTTTTCCAATCGCTCCAACGCTTCCGCGCTCTTTATCAGCACGCCCGACTGCGCGCCGCGTCCAACGCCAACCATGATCGACATCGGCGTCGCAAGGCCGAGCGCGCAAGGGCAAGCGATGATGAGAACGGAAACCGCCGCGACAAGGCCATAGGTCATTCGTGGTTCCGGTCCCCACATCGCCCAGGCAAGAAATGCAAGAATGGCGACGAGGATGACGACAGGCACGAACCATCCCGCCACTTGGTCGGCGAGGCGTTGTATTGGCGCGCGGCTTCTCTGCGCCGACGCCACCATCTCGACAATCCGAGAGAGCACGGTGTCGCGGCCGACTTTCTCGGCGCGCATGATGAAGCCGCCCGTCTGATTGAGCGTCCCGCCAATGACCTTGTCGCCTGCATTTTTTGTCACTGGCATCGACTCGCCGGTAACCATCGATTCGTCGACTGCGCTACGACCTTCGATGAGTTCGCCGTCCACTGGGACCTTTTCTCCTGGACGCACGCGCAGTCTGTCGCCGACATGCACATGGTCCAACACAACTTCTTCGTCAGATCCGTCAGCGTTAATCCGAGTCGCCATTTTGGGGGCGAGATCGAGCAAGGCGCGGATGGCGCCGCCAGTTTGCTCTCTGGCGCGCAGTTCGAGAACCTGTCCAAGCAGAACGAGGACCGTGATAACCGCCGCCGCCTCGAAATAGATCGGGACAGAGCCATCCATGTTGCGGAATGCAGGTGGGAAAAGCGACGGCGCCAAGGTCGCGACGACGCTGTAGATCCAGGCGATGCCCGTGCCCATGGCGATGAGCGTGAACATATTGAGGTTGCGGGTCACGAGCGACTGCGCGCCTCGAACGAAGAATGGCCAGCCGGCCCAAAGCACGACCGGCGTCGCCAAAATGAGCTGAATCCAATTCGACGCCTGTGGCGAGAGCCAATGATGAAGATTGAAAAAATGGCCGCCCATCTCCAAGACGAGCACCGGCGCCGTCAACGCCAGTCCGATCCAGAAGCGCCGGGTCATATCGATGAGCTCGGCGTTCGGTTCGGCTTCAGTTAAAGCGACGAGCGGTTCAAGCGTCATGCCGCAGATCGGACAATTTCCGGGTCCAATCTGACGAATCTGCGGATGCATCGGGCAGGTGTAAATCACGCCAGCCGCGTGGGACGGGTCTTGATCCATGGCGTAATCAGGCGAAGATGCAGCGCTCGCGCCAGTTGAAAATGTGATCCAAGCAGCCTTTGTGAACTCGCCACAGCGCCGCGCTTGAAACATAGCGCGGCGCTTATTGTTTCATGACAGCGATGGCGTCGCTTCTTTGATCAGAGAAACGATCCAAAGAAGGCGCCGCCGATGCCGCCCAGCACTGCAGCGGCCATGGCGCCCGGCAGGCCAAAGAGCGCGCCGCCTAATCCAGCGCCCAAGGCGGCGCCGACGATCGCGCCGACAGTCGCCATTGTCATATGTTCCTTGGCGGATATCATGGTCTCCTCCACGACTGCGCCTCTCATTGATAGAGGCCTAACAGGGACTTAGAGCCAGCCTTGCAGGCGACAAGGGCTCCGCCTTTACCCTGCGATCGTCAGGCATGCTGACGATCGCTCGCCCCTTCGTTCGCAACGCAGATCGCAAGAATGGGCGTCACGCGACCGCCCCTCTTCGCGAAAAGGCTGATCGCCGCGTGGACTGGCCCTTCGGCCGCTCCGCTATATGCCCCTGCCCCTCGCCCTCGCTACGCTCGACCTCTCCCCGCGCGCGGGGAGAGGTGCTAAACTCCTGCTTCGCGCCGTCCGGAACAAAATCAGAATGTCGGATTTCTATCGCATCAAACGTCTGCCCCCTTATGTCTTCGAGCAGGTGAACCGCCTCAAGGCCAAGGCGCGGGCCGGCGGCGCCGACATCATCGATCTCGGCATGGGCAATCCGGACCTGCCCGCCCCCAAGCATGTCATCGAAAAGCTCGTCGAGACCGCCGGCAAGCCGCGCACCGACCGCTATTCGGCGAGTAAAGGCATCGCCGGGCTGCGCCGCGCCCAAGCTGGCTATTACGCGCGCCGCTTCGGCGTGACGCTCGATCCCGAATCGCAGGTCGTCGCGACGCTCGGCTCCAAGGAGGGCTTCGCCAATATGGCGCAGGCGATCACCGCGCCAGGCGATGTGGTGCTCGTGCCAAACCCCTCCTACCCGATCCACGCCTTCGGCTTTCTGATGGCCGGCGGCGTCATCCGCTCAGTGCCCTCGGCGCCGACGCCCGACTATTTCCACGCGCTCGAACGCGCGATCGTGCATTCGATCCCCAAGCCCATCGCGGTCGTCGTCTGCTATCCGTCCAATCCCACGGCGGAAGTCGCCTCGCTCGACTTCTACAAGGACCTCGTCGCCTTCGCGAAGAAACACGAGATTTTCATTCTCTCCGACCTCGCCTACGCCGAGGTCTATTTCGACAACAATCCGCCGCCTTCGGTCTTGCAAGTGCCGGGCGCGATGGATGTGACGGTCGAATTCACCTCGATGTCGAAGACCTTCTCGATGGCCGGCTGGCGCATCGGCTTTGCGGTTGGCAATGAGCGGCTGCTCTCGGCGCTGGCGCGGGTGAAGAGCTATCTCGATTACGGCGCCTTCACGCCGGTGCAGGTGGCGGCGACCGCGGCGCTCAACGGGTCCGACGAGTGCGTCAAGGAGATGCGCGCAATCTATAAGCGGCGCCGCGACGTGATGGTCGAGAGCTTCGCGCAGGCGGGCTGGCCGATCCCGGCGCCGCGCGCCTCGATGTTCGTCTGGGCGCCGGCGCCCGAGCGTTTCCGCAATATCTCGACGCTCGAATTTTCGAAGCTGCTCATTGAGAAGGCCGACGTCGCCGTGGCGCCCGGCGAGGGCTTTGGCGAACATGGCGAGGGTTTTGTGCGCCTCGCGCTTGTCGAGAACGAGCAGCGCATCCGTCAGGCGGCGCGTAATCTCCGCCGCTTCTTCGAGACGGCGGATACGCAGCTTCATAATGTCGTGCCGCTCGCCGCGCGGGGGTGATGCGTCAAAGCCTCGCCGTCGCTAGAAATGCAACGCGTGAATGAGGCCGATGGCCGATCCGGTCGACATTTACAATTGGCTGCGTCTCGATGAACGGACGACGACATCGGGCCAGCCGACGCGAGCTCAGTTCGGCGAGATCGCCGCACTTGGCGTGCGCGAAATCATCAATCTCGCTCCCGACACCAGCGAGAAGGCGCTGAAGAACGAGGCGGAGATTCTGGCGGCGCTCGGCCTGCGCTACACGCATATTCCTGTCGATTTTCAAAATCCCGGAGAAGAGGATTTCGATCGTTTCCGCGAGGCTTTTAAAGGCGCGGGCGAATCCGTGACGCATGTTCACTGCATCGCGAACTACCGGGTCTCGGCCTTCGTCTATCTTTACCGGATCGGCGCTGGCGTCGATGAGGCGCGCGCCCGCGCCGACCTTGAGAAGATTTGGACGCCCAATCCTGTTTGGGCCGCCTTCATCGAACGGATGCGGGCTCGAAATAGCGCTCCATGACGCGCTCATAGACGGCGCAAAGCCCGTCGATATCGGCGACGCGCGCGTTCTCATCGACAGCGTGGATCGTCTCATTGGTGAGGCCGAACTCCAGCACCGGACAATAATTGACGATAAAGCGCGCGTCTGAGGTGCCGCCGGTCGTCGAGAGTTCTGGCGTCAGGCCCGTCACCTGCCGCACAGCCTCTACGACGAGTTCGGTAAAGGGACTGGGCTTGGTGATGAAAGACACGGTGTTCGACGGCGGAAATTCCACCTCGACAGTCGCGTCCGGCGCCGCCGCCTTGATCACCTGCAGAATGCGTTCTTTCAGCGAATCATGCGTCCACACGTCGTTGAAGCGGACGTTAAACTCGGCGCGCGCCTCGCCGGGGATGACGTTGACCGCCCTATTGCCGATGTCGATCGTGGAAAATTCGAGATTGGAGCGCTCGAAATGCGTCGTGCCCTTGTCGAGCTCGTGGCCTGAGAGCGCGGCGACGATGCGGGCGATGATCGGCGCCGGATTTTCGGCGCGCTGCGGATAGGCGACATGGCCCTGCTTGCCGATGACGCGAATGCGTCCGTTGAGCGAGCCACGCCGGCCGATCTTGATCATGTCGCCGAGCGTCGAAACATTGCTCGGCTCGCCGACGACGCAATGATCGAAACGTTCGCCGCGCTTTCGCGCCCATTCGAGGAGCTTCGCCGTGCCGTTGATCGACACGCCTTCCTCATCGCCGGTGATGAGAAGGGAGAGCGTTCCCTTCGGCGCGCCATGCCTCTCGACGTAGCGAAGCGCCGCCGCGACGAAGGCGGCGACGGCGCCCTTCATGTCGGAGGCGCCGCGCCCGTAGACGCGGCCGTCCGAGACTTCCGCCGCGAAGGGATCAAAGCGCCAGCGCGCGGGGTCGCCCGGCGGCACGACGTCGGTATGGCCGGCGAAAGAAAGATGCGGCGCGCCCACACCGATCTTGGCGAAGAGATTGTCGATATCGGGCGTGCCAGGTTCGGAGAAAACGACGCGATGCGTCTCGAAGCCTGCCGACTGTAGCGCCTTCTCGACGACGTCGAGCGCGCCGGCGTCGGCCGGCGTCACGGACGGACAGCGGATGAGTTCGCGGGTGAGCCTGACGGCGCGGGACTCTGACATTGTCGATTCGCTTCGTTCAGTTCGAGCGGGGCGACTCCTCCCGCCAGCCCAATTCATAAATGGTCCACAAAGCGGCGGCGACAAAGAGCGCATCGGCGCCCCAAACATACCAGCGCGACATCACCTCGGCGGCGCGCGGTTGCCAAAAATGCACGGCGCCGGCGACGAGCGCCAGTAGCGGCGCAATGCTCGCGAGGCCAAGCGGCGGCGCGAGGCCACGATCGCGAAAGCGTTTGGCCGAAAGATTGATGAAGCTCACGATAATGAGCATGACGGCGAAGGCGTAAAAGATGACATAGGCGTAGGCGAAGATCGTCATCGGCGCGAAGAAGGGCGTCGTCGCGAGATCATGAACCGAATAAGGCTGAAGCGCGAACCAGATCAGCGTCAACGGCAAAAGAACCGCAACGAGCGCGCCGGCGCCGCGCCGCCAGGTCGCGCGATCGATGCGGCCCTCCTCGGTTTGATAGAGAAAGCGCAGACGCTCGGCGTCCATCAATCCCTCAGAAGCTCGTTGATGCCGGTCTTGCTGCGCGTCTGCGCGTCAACCGTCTTCACGATCACCGCGCAATAGAGCGACGGGCCCCAGTTCTCGCCAGGCAGCGGCTTGCCCGGCAGGCTCCCCGAAACGACCACCGAATAGGGCGGCACATAGCCGACGTGGATTTTGCCTGTCTGGCGATCCACGATTTTGGTCGAGGCGCCGATGAAGACGCCCATCGACAGCACCGAGCCCTTGCCGACGACGACGCCTTCGACGACCTCGGAACGCGCGCCGATGAAACAATCGTCTTCGATGATCGTCGGGTTGGCCTGCAAGGGCTCGAGCACGCCGCCGATTCCGACGCCGCCGGAAAGATGCACATTCTTGCCGATCTGCGCGCAGGAGCCGACGGTGACCCATGTGTCGACCATCGTGCCGCTATCGACATAGGCGCCGAGATTGACGAAAGAGGGCATCAGTATCGCGCCGGGCGCGACATAGGCCGAATGGCGCACGATCGCGCCCGGCACCGAGCGAAAGCCTGCGGCGCTATGCTCGCCAGCGCCCCAGCCGACGAATTTGGACGGAACCTTGTCCCACCAGGTCGCGCCGCCGGGCCCGCCCGCAATCACCGCCATGTCGTTCAGGCGGAAGGACAACAGCACGGCTTTCTTCAGCCATTGATTGACCTTCCAGCTTTCCGGCCCTTCCTTGCCTTCGATCTTTTCGGCGACGCGCAGCTTGCCGGCGTCGAGCAGCCGCAGTGCGCCGTCGACGGCGCGACGAATGTCGCCCTGCGTCTCCGCGGTGATATTGGCGCGATCCTCGAAAGCGGCGGTGATGAGCGTCTCAAGTCCCGTGTGCGGCATGAAATTCCCGAAAATGATGCGGTGAAGGCTGGCGCGGTTGTAGGGGTCTGGCGAAGGGAGTCAACAAGGGGCGAAGAACGCCCGCCCTCTCCACCCTCATGCTGAGGAGCCGCCGAAGGCCGCGTCTCGAAGCACGAAGGTGAGGAGGTGCTGGCGCGGGTTTCCTCGTCCTTCGAGACGCGCCTTACAGGCGCTCCTCAGGATGAGGAAACCCTTGGCAAGCGCGGTCGCGCAATGTTGACGCGCCGACCGCCGCCCCCTATGTTTCTACGATGTAGATACAGTCGCCGCCAACGCCAGAAGGTGGCGACAAGCAAACCGAGCCGTCATTGCGAGGAGCGCGAGCGACGAAGCAATCCAGAAAACGTTGCGTAAACTCTGGATTGCTTCGCTTCGCTCGCAATGACAGCGCTCCAATAGGAAAGCGTCATGCGCGCAACCGTCAAGAAATGGGGAAACTCAGCCGCCGTACGCGTGCCGGCCGCGGTGATGGAGGAAGCGCGGCTTGAAATCGACCAGCCGGTCGACGTTCGCGTCGAACAGGGGCGCGTGGTAATCGAGCCTCTAACAGCGCCCGAATTCACGCTCGACGCGCTGCTCGCAGGCGTCACGCGCGACAATCTGCATGATGAGGAAGACTTCGGCGCGGCTATCGGCCGCGAGGCGCTCTGATGGCTTACGTTCCGGAGCGCGGCGATATCGTCTGGCTCAGTTTCGATCCGCAGGCGGGACATGAACAGAAGGGCCATCGTCCCGCACTGGTGCTCAGTCCGAAAGCTTATAATAGAAAAACCGGGCTGATGCTGTGCTGCCCGATGACGACGAAGATCAAAGCCTATCCGTTCGAAGTCGCGCTCGCGGGCGCGAAGCCCTCGGCTGCTTTGGCTGATCAGGTAAAAAGCCTCGACTGGCGCGCACGCAAGACAAAGAAGAAAGGCGCCGCGACGAAGACGGAAGTGACGCAGGCTTTGGCGAAGGCGAGAACATTGCTGCAGTAGCGCCAATGAGCGTCGCATGGGAGGCGCTTATTTTAGTAGCCCCTCCAAAAATCCCACCAGATCATCGGTGACGAAATCCACATGCGGTTCGTCGCCGGTGGCGATTTCCCAGGCTTCGCGTTCGGGGCCTTCGTCATGGGGCGGCAGCACGAGCACCGTCGTCATGCCGCGGGCATGCGGCACGATGAGATTGCGGTCGATGTCTTCGAAAATCGCCGCGCGTTTCGGCTCGATCTTCAGCTTCTCGAAAAAGCGCATATAGGCGCCCTCATCCGGCTTGGCGATGAAATCTGCCGCGATGATGTCGAAAATGTCTTCGAAGACATGATCGATGCCGAGTTGCTTCGCCGTTTCGATCGCATGATGGCGCGAGCCGTTGGTGAGGATGAGCTTGCGTCCGGGCAGTGCGGCGATCGCCTCAGCCAGCGAATGATTATGCGCAAGCGACGAGCGGTCGATGTCGTGAACGTAAGCGAGATATGTTTCAGCGTCGACGCCATGCTCGGTCATCAACCCGCGCAGAGTCGTGCCGTAGCGGCGGTAATAATGTTTCTGCAACGCGCGCAGCGAAATGGCGTCAAGGCCAAAGAGCCGCATCATGAACAGCGTGATGCGCGCGTCGATCTTCGGCCAAAGATCGGCGGTCTGCGGATAGAGCGTATTGTCGAGATCGAACACCCAAGTGTCGATCTCGGCGAAGCGCGATTTATCTGGCGATAGTTTCGTCATGCGAATTGGCGCGTGACGCGCGCTCCCCTCCCCCTTGTGGGGAGGGGCTGGGGGTGGGGGTCGTTCTCAGATGAGAGAGATCGCGCGATGACCCCCCTCCCTAGCCCTCCCCCACAAGGGGGGAGGGAATGGCCGCGCGCTGTTGCATCGTTGCGCATTATGACGCCAACATCTCCTCGACCCATGACGGCACGATCTCGCTTGCGGGACCGTAGCGCCTGTCGTCGAATTCGACCGCGTTGTCCGAAGGCTCAAGATTGAGTTCACAGCAGCGCAGGCCTCTGGCGCGCGCCTCGCGCGCGAGGCCCACCGCGGGATACGCGCCCTCCCCGCGAAAAACTCCAAGGCCGCTTTCGGCCGAAATACCCGCGCCCATGAGGACGAAGAGGTTCATTGGCCGTTCCCCGTCATGGCCGCGCTTGTCGCGGCCATCCACGCCGCGACATTACGTGCGGAAAGGAGCGTCGAGCCGAATCGCGCAGCGTCTCGATAATATTTGCGCCGCTTCTCGGCGTGGATGGCCAGCACAAGGCCGGCCATGACGCGCAGGTGGCAAGCATCCGCGCCAAGGTGAATGAAGGGGTTCATTAAAGCGCCCTCATCCGACCCTCGCCACGCGAGGCCCACCTTCTCCCGCAAGCGGGAGAAGGGTGCGCGCCGTTCGATACAGCAAACCTAGTTCCGACGCCTCGCCGTTCTCCCTTCTCCCGCAAGCGGGAGAAGGTGTCGTCACAAAGTGGCGACGGATGAGGGCCCGTCCTCTCACCTTGTGATAAGCGTTCCCGCGCCGTGGTCGGTGAGCAATTCGATCAGCACCGCGTGGGGCAGCTTCCCATCGAGGATCACGACGCCTTCGACGCCGCGCTCGATGGCGTACATGCAAGTCTCGACTTTCGGGATCATGCCGCCGGTGATCACGCCTTCGGCGATGAGGCCGGGAATGTCGCCGACCTTCAGCTCCTCGATGATGTTTTTGTCCTTATCCAGCACGCCGGGCACGTCGGTGAGGAAGATGAGGCGCTTGGCGTGAAGCGCGCCCGCGATCGCTCCGGCGAACGTATCGGCGTTGACGTTGTAGCTCGCGCCGTCTGGCCCTTGCGCCACGGGCGCGAGCACTGGAATGAGCTCGCGACCCAACACCTGATCGAGCACGGTGGTGTCGACCTTGTCGGGCTCGCCAACAAAGCCGAGATCGACGCCATCGGGGCGCTCGAGCTTCTTGGCGGTGACCATCCGACCGTCCTTGCCGGTCAGGCCGATGGCGCGGCCGCCCTCTGAATTGATATAGCCGACGATCTGCTTGTTGATGGAGCCCGCGAGCACCATTTCGACGACGTCCATCGTCTCATCGTCGGTGATGCGCAGGCCGTCTGCGAAGCGCGATTCGACGCCGAGCCGCTTCAGCATCGCGCCGATCTGCGGCCCGCCGCCGTGCACGACGACGGGGTTCACCCCGGATTGTTCGAGCAGCACCATGTCGCGCGAAAAATCGCGCGCGACCTGATCATCGCCCATGGCGTGGCCGCCATATTTCACCACGACGATGGCGTCATCGTAGCGCAGCATATGGGGCAGCGCCTGCATGAGGATGCGGGCTTGCTGGAGCGCGTTGTCGACAGCGTCAGTCATGACATTTCCTTGCAACGCGAGACGTCTATGCCCTCATGCTGAGGAGGCGACGCAGTCGCCGTCTCGAAGCGCGAGGGCAAGGACGCACTCCGCTGCTTTCCTCCTCCTTCGAGACGCGAGCTTCGCTCGCTCCTCAGGATGAGGAAAGCTTAGAGTTCCGCTCCCAACTAGCCCGCTGCGGCTGTCGCTTTCAAGCGTTTCGTTCTACGAGGAGCTTCGCGATGGCCGCGCGCAGCTCGGGGATTCCCTCCCCGCTATGCGCCGAGGTGAAAATCACCTGCGGAAATGCGGCGGGCCGCTTCTCGAGCGCCTTCGTCGTCGCGGTGACGACCTCATCCCGCTGCATCGCCTTCAACTCGTCGCGCTTGGTCAAAATGACCTGATAGGAGACGGCCGACTGATCGAGGAGATCAAACATCTCTTCGTCCAGGGGCTTCACGCCGCGCCGCCCGTCGACGAGCACGAAGACGCGAGCGAGGCTCGCTCTGCCCTTCAGATAGTCGCGCATTAATTGCGACCAGCTCGCGACTTTCTCCTTGCCAACGGCGGCGTAGCCATAGCCCGGCATGTCGACGAGACGCAGGCACTCGGCGCCCGGCGCGCCGCCAAGCGCAAAGAAATTGAGCTGCTGCGTTCGTCCCGGCGTGTTCGAGACGCGCGCAAGCGTCTTGCGGTTCGTCAAGGCGTTGAGGAGCGAGGATTTGCCGACGTTGGAACGCCCGGCGAAGGCGACCTCCGGCGGGCCGAGCGGCGGCAGATCGCTCGCCTTTGCGCTCGCGAAGATAAAGTCGCAGGGGCCTGCGAAAAGAAGGCGGCCCTGCTCGGAAAAATCCGTCTCTGTTGTGTCTTGCATGAGATCGGCGGTCGGCAGATCGGCAATCGGCAATCGGCAATCGGATTGTCTACTGCCGACTGCCTAAACCCGACTGCCCTCCCTACGCGCGCTGAAACGTCTTGCGCAGATTGTCCCAGAATTCGAACTTCACGCCGGCGCGCTTCATGATGACGCCCTGCTGAACGATGGACAGGAGATTGTTCCATGTCCAGTAGATGAGGAGGCCGGAGGCGAAGCCGCCCATGGTGAATGTGAAGATCACCGGCATCCAGGCGAACATCGTCTTCTGGATCTCGTCTGCGGGCTCCGGATTCATCTTCATCTGCAGCCACATCGAGACGCCCATCAGCAGCGGCCAGAGGCCGAGCGCGAGGTAAGGGCCGAACAGCGCGATATGGGTGGGATCGAAGGGCAGCAGGCCAAACAGATTGAAGACATTGGTCGGATCGGGCGCCGACAAGTCCCTGATCCAGCCGAAGAAGGGCGCGTGACGCATTTCGATCGTCACCACCAGCACCTTATAGAGCGAGAAAAACACCGGAATCTGCACGATCACCGGCAGACAGCCGCTCGCGGGATTGACCTTCTCCCGCTTGAAGAGCTCCATCTGCTCCATATTGAATTTGTGCTTGTCGTCGCCGTATTTTTCCTTCAGCTCTTTGATCTTCGGCTGGATCGCCTTCATTTTCGCGATCGACTGATAGCTCTTGTTGGCGAGCGGCAGGAAGGCGAGCTTGACGATCACGGTCACCGCCAGAATGGCGAGGCCGAAGTTGCCCAGGAGCTTGTAGAGGAAGTCGATCAGCCGGAACATCGGACGGGTGATGAAGTAGAACCAGCCCCAGTCGATCAGCAGATCGAAACGTTTCAGACCCGGATTCGCCTTATAGGCGTCGAGCACGTCGACGACTTTGGCGCCGGCGAAGACATAGGTCGTCGCCTCCGACGATGCCTCGGGCGCGATCGTCTTCGGGTCGCTGACCGCGTCGGCCTGATAGGTTTTCAGCGCGCCGCCCATTGCGGCGTAGCGCGCCTCCATCGGCGCATTCTGATCGGGAGCGACGACGGCGCCCCAATATTTGTCCGTCAGGCCAACCCAGCCGCCGACGCCCTTGAACGTCTTGACGGCATTGTCCTCCTTCTCGATCTTGTCGTAGGTGACCTCTTGCCCGGCGTCGCCGACGACGCCGACGAAGCCTTCATGCAGCGCGGCGTAACCCGCGGACGGCGGATGGCCGACGCGGCTCACGCGGGCGTAGTTGTAAAGCGTGACGGGCCTGCCCGCTTTGTTTTCGACGCTGTCCTTGACGGTGAAGAGATATTCGTCGTCGACGGCGATGACGCGCTTGAAGACGAGGCCCTGGCCATTATCCCAAGTAAGCGTCACCGGACTCGTCGTCGTGAGCTTGTCGGAATCCGCCGTCCACAGCGTCTCGGTTGTCGGCAGAAGGGGCGCGTTTTCTGTCTCGCCGGTCAGATAACCGAGCTCCGCGTAATAAGGGCTCGGGCCGTCTTCGGGCGAAAGCAGCGTGATGATCGGGCTCGAAGGGTCGACCGTCTCGTGATAGTTTTTCAACGAGACGTCGTCGATCCGCGCGCCTTTCAATGCGATCGAGCCGAAGATTGACCTTGTGTCGATGGCGATCCGGGGGCTGAGCGCCAGCGCCTCGGCGCGGGTCTTTGGCGCGACCTTGGCGGGAGGCGCGGCCGCCGCCCTCTGTTCGGGCGCGCCGAGCTTCGGAACCTTGGCGAGACGCGTCTGCTCCGATTGCGCCCGGCGCTGCTTATCCATCTCAGGAAAGGCGTAGAAGTAGTCCCACAGGCCGATGAAGATCAGCGACACCGCGGCGGCGAGGATCATATTTTTGGTGTTCTCGTTCATGGCCGCGTGAGCCCGTCTTCCTGTTTGCGTCTTGAACTTGCCGCGCCCCGATCGTTCAATCGGGCGAGTCCTTCGGTCATCTGCGCGAGCAGTTCGGGAAATGGCGCAGAAAGGGCCGCGCGCCGCGCGACGAAGACGTAGTCGCGACCGGGCTTCGCGCCAAGGGCGCCGCCGAGCCGAAGGGCCTCGCGCAGCCTGCGGCGAATGCGGTTGCGCTCCACCGCCCCTGCGACCTTCCGTGTGACGGTGAGGCCGAAACGGGGCCGCGCGTGGGAATCCGTTTGCTCCCGCAGCGCCATCTGCACCGTAAATGCCGGCAAAGCGACGCGCGCGCCGCGCGACGCCCGCACGAAATCTCCACGACGGCGGAGGGTCTCCGGGCGCTGGGAGTTCTCATCTGCGGCGGGGACTTGCGCCTTCATGCAGCCATCCGCCTCGTCCGCTTAAGAAGCCGGATTAGGCCGAGAGGCGCTTGCGTCCGCGTGCGCGGCGGGCAGCGATAACGTTGCGGCCGCCGACCGTGGCCATGCGGGCGCGAAAGCCATGACGCCGCTTGCGCACAATCTTGCTGGGCTGAAATGTCCGTTTCACCGTTCTTCTCCGCTGGCGAAGGGGCTTTTTTGGCCCGCTTCCGCTCTCGTCTTGCCTGTCGCCGCTGGCGGCCTCGCCGCAGACGGCTCTAAAAAATGGTTCGGCGCCAGCGACGACGCGGAGTCGTCCCAAAACATTCGCCGCCCCTTTTGGAGCGGCGCCGATCGCAGGCATATAGGAGAAAGGGCGCGTTCAAGTCAATGTTGCCGCCGGTCGTTTTGGGGCGCCGCAGTCGGGCCCTGAGTTGAGCCGCCCCTCTCCCTTTCAAGCGCATATCGGACGAGTGCTGATAACGACGCCTCATTCGGGCCGCGCATTGGGCCCGATCGCGACGCATATTTGGCGAGGATTACGGCTGAGAGGCGCGCGCGGCCATTTCTTTTCGCGGCCAATTTTATCTTTGCCCACTGGACTCTCGACGGCGTATAGATTGGCGACGACGTGATTCGCGTCGCCGTCCGTACCTTCCAGACGTTGCGTAATGCGTCCGCCTTGCTTTGGCGCCCAGGATTAAGACTTTGGGCCGCGTTTGAGGCGTAAGTGAAGGTTTATTAACCAATCCCGCTTACCTTCCCTGGAAGGTCGGTCAGGTCGCTGGGGCGAGGACTCGCCGGCCTGTCGGCGCGCGTCCTTCGCGCGGGCCGGTCGCGGACGATGGAGCTCGGTGGGGAACCAACATGCGCGTTTTATTGATCGAAGACGACAGCGCGACGGCTCAAAGCATCGAGCTCATGCTCAAATCCGAGAATTTCAACGTCTATACGACGGATCTCGGCGAAGAAGGCATCGATCTCGGCAAGCTCTACGATTACGACATTATTCTCCTCGACCTCAATCTGCCCGACATGTCCGGCTATGAGGTGCTGCGCACGCTGCGCGTCGCAAAGGTGAAGACCCCGATCCTCATCCTCTCGGGCCTCGCGGGCATCGAAGACAAGGTCAAGGGGCTGGGCTTCGGCGCCGACGACTATCTGACGAAGCCCTTCCACAAAGACGAGCTCGTCGCGCGCATTCACGCCATCGTCCGCCGCTCGAAGGGCCACGCTCAATCCGTCATCATCACCGGCGACCTCACCGTCAATCTCGACCAGAAGACGGTGGAAGTCGGCGGCGCCCGCGTGCATCTGACCGGCAAGGAATATCAGATGCTGGAGCTGCTTTCGCTGCGCAAGGGCACGACGCTGACGAAGGAGATGTTCCTCAATCATCTCTATGGCGGCATGGATGAGCCTGAACTGAAGATCATCGACGTGTTCATTTGCAAATTGCGCAAGAAGCTCGCCAACGCGAGCGAAGGCAGAAATTATATCGAGACTGTCTGGGGCCGCGGCTATGTTCTGCGCGAGCCAAGCGAAGCGGACGAGCGCATTACGGCGTAAATCGCGCCGTGAGATATGACGCCATCACGCGCGCCGCAAAAATTTGCGGGTGATTTTGCGCCGTCCGTGAGCAATCCGCATAATCATCACAATGTCGTCGGCGGCAATATACTCGTAGATCACAACGTAAGGGGAGATCACGCCAATGCGGACATGCTTCCCGATGGCGGAGCGAGGCGCACCACTGTCGGGATGCCGCATCAGGCGCTCATAGAGTTTTTCAAAAGAGGCGGCGTATGCGCGGGAGACGGCGCGCCCCGCCTTGCTTCGAAGATCGGTGAGAATATCGGCCGTGTCAGCTTGCGCCAGCAAGGAGACGATGAGCCGCGCCATTAATCCTTGAGAGACGCAAGGAGCGCCGCGTTATGTGCTTTGTGTTCCTCAAGGGAAACAAATTCGCCACGCGCTATCGCGGTCCGCGCTTCATCGACTAAAGGCTTCGCCCACGCCATGTCGTCCTCGTCGTCTTCGGCGGCGAGTTCGGCAATGCGGTCGTCGATTAACTGGCGGGCCGCCTCTTCAATCGAAGCGAAATCGCCAGTCGCAATATGGGCTTTAATCCAAGCCTCTTGTTCGGGGGTGAGCGTGATTGACATAGCTTTCTTGTACCACAAAACGCCCCTGTTTTGACAGGGAAAAAGCCGGGCCATTTTGCACAAAGAAAGCCCTTGAAAATCAAGGGCGCCGGTTTTGTGCATAATTCTTGATTTACGCACACACGACCGCGGCGATGATCCCTCATGCGGCTCTGGCCGCTTGCCGAGAGCTGGGTCACAAGCTGCAAGGAGAATCCGCGCCGCCTTCGGCGCGGGGTCGAAAAAAGTCAACTCCCTGCAGGCGGCTTCTCAGGCGACGGCGCTCACTGCGGCAACCGCCTCTGCTTGCATTGGAACCGCGTCGATCGTCACGAGTTCGGTCTCGCTCGTAACGACGACCCGCATGCCGCAGGACTTAGCGACGAGACCGGCGTAATAGGCCTGTATGGCGCGGGCGTCGATTGCGCCCTCTTCCGTTTCGCCTTCGAGAAGACAAGGAACGTTCGACGCGACGCGCGCATTGACGCCTTTTGCCTCGATCCGAAAAGCCACCGTGTCTTCCTCGCCCGTCGAACTGACCGAAATGACGCCGCCCCGCGGAATGGCGGCGTCGGCGAGAAGGCACAGGTTCAGCAGCAGCTTCACTTTGTTCTTGGACATCAGAACGCGCGGGACGCTCCAATGGAGCTGAGTGCGCTCGTCGGCGATCAGCTGCCGCGTCACCAGTTCAGCGTCGCCCGTATCGATCGAAGCGCCCTTCGATCCGGCCGCGCCGAAGGCGAGCCGGCAGAACTGCAGTCGCGCCGAGGCTTCGTTGGCGCTCGATTTGATCAGCGCCAGCGCATGGCCGCGCATCTCGGCGTCATTCTCCTCTTCGAGGACCTCGAGGCCATTTACGATCGCGCCCACGGGCGAGATAACGTCGTGGCAGACCCGCGACGAGAGGAGCGCGGCAAGGTCCAGGGGATCGAGCGAAAATTTGGTCATGACGCCATCCAAAGCGGGCAAGGCGGAGATGTCCTCACGGGAAGCTCGGTTCAGTCTTCCTGTAGAATGCGGCGGAATGACTCGGCGCGAATCACTGCATTCAGACTAAACGAAACTAGCCGGCGCCGCACGGATTGCAAATGACGCGCAGCTTAAAACGCGAACAAAGACTGAGGAAAATCGCGCAATGATGGCGGAGAAGGGTTTTCGATCGAAGGGCGTGTCCGCCGAAAGCGAGGACCTTGCCCGCCTCTTCGCCACGATCGCCGTTGCGGCAGGCGCGCTTGCAATGGAGATCTTCGCCAGGCCAAACATCGAAGCCCGGCTCAAGGGCGATAGATCGCCGGTGACGGAAGCGGACGAGCGCATCGAGGCCTATTTGCTCCGCGAATTGGAAGTCGCTCTGCCCGGCGTTCCTTTTTTAGCTGAGGAAAGCGTCGCCCGCGGCAAAACGCTCGACGTCAATGACGTCTTCTTATTGATCGATCCGATCGACGGCACGCGCGAGTTCCTCGCTCGCAGCTCTGATTTCACCATCAATGTGGCCCTCGCCGAGAAAGGCGCGCCAAGAGCGGGCGCCGTCTACGCGCCGGCGCAGGGTCGCGTCTGGTTCGCCGGCGCGCAAGGTTATGAAGCGGAGGCCGCCCCGGGGGGATCGCTGCCTCCCGCGCAGGATTGGCGTCCGCTGCGCGTGCGGCCGCGTCCTGCGGATGGATTGGTCGCGCTGATTTCAAAATCGCACCTCGACGCTGAGACGAAGGCGTTCCTTTCCAGCCATCAGATTATACGCAGCGCGCCGATCGGCTCCTCGCTCAAATTCTGTTTGCTGGCCCGGGGAGAGGCGGACGTCTATCCGCGTTTCGGGCCCACCATGGAATGGGATACGGCGGCAGGCGACGCGGTGCTGCGCGCGGCCGGCGGCGCGACGCTCGATCCGCATGGCGCGCCGCTGCGCTACGGCAAGAAAGACGTCGACTACCGCAACGGTCCGTTCATCGCATGGGCGGACGCATCCAGGCGCGACGGAAACGCAACGCTTCCTTAACTGCGGCGCGCGATTTTAGCGTGAGCAACGCTGCGCGTCGTCTTTGCGACGCAACTGCGCCGCGCGTCGGCCATCGATGACGCCGATGCATTGCGTCCAACACGTCGGTTCCGGAGTTTCGTCGCCATGAGCAAACCTTCGTTCAACGCCGCCTCGCGTCGCGACCTGTTTCGCCTCGCCGCCGCCTCGGCCTGCGCTTGGGCGGCTCCTCAATCTTTCGCGCGCGCGGCTCAGCGGCCTGATTCTTATTCGAGCGGCGAGATCGTCGAAAACGGCCACCGCTTTTTCGGCTCGATCTCCCGCGGCCTTGCCGAAGGCGTCGAACGCGCCTCGCGCCAGTGGGGCAGCCCGAACGCATATATTCTCGGCGAGGAGGCGAGCGGCGCTTTCGTCGGCGGTCTCCGCTACGGCCAGGGGACAATGTATACGCGCAACGCCGGACAGCAGCGTGTCTTTTGGCAAGGACCGTCAATCGGCTTCGACGCCGGCGCCGACGGCGATCGGACGATGATGCTCGTCTATAATCTACCGGCGGTCGACGCCATCTATCGGCGGTTCTCAGGCGCCAATGGCTCGGCCTATCTCGTCGGCGGATTCGGCTTCACCGCCCTCAACAATGATGAGGTCGTCGTCATGCCGGTGCGCTCCGGCCTTGGCGCGCGGCTCGGTCTCAATCTCGGCTATCTGAAATTCACGCCTGAATCGACCTGGAACCCGTTCTGATCCGATCAGAAGAAGGTTCGAGCGGCTCTCTCGCGACGAAGCCACAAATGCCGCAGGCGTCATCGCCGCGCTGCCGGCGCCAGCGGCAATCATGCCGGATGCTGCAGTCATATGCAGGGTTTGGCTTTACCGGCGCGCTTGCCTGAGCAAGGAGCTGCGCAATGCGGCCCAGCAGCTCGCAGCCGCTAACGCCCCAATGCGCGCAGTCGTTTTCGACGCAGGCCGGCGCGAATCGCGCGCGCGCGGTCGGCGCGCCCTGCGGGCGCCCGGCGAGAAAGCCTTCGTCGGCCGCGAGCGTGGTGGCGAAGGCTCTCGCATTGGCGTCTCGCGCCCTGCTCTTACGCGCATCGCCGATAATCAGCGCCGGAACGCCGGGGCAGCGCATGGCGCTCATCGGCTGAGCTCCGCGAATCGCCGCGCGCCGCGCAAGCCGCCGCCGTCGCAAGAAACGCCAACGAATAAAACCATATGCCTCTCTCCAGCAGGTCCGCGAGCTTCACGCGCAACGGGATTTAATGGGTTATTAACAGTGTTCTGCGACGCGGCGGCGGCAAAGTCGTCATCCGAACGGACGAAACTGCGCCCCTTGCGAGGAATCCCAGGCGGCGCTTTGCCTTCTGCGTGCCGACGTGGCAAAATCCGCCGCGCCGTCCGCCCCGAGACGAATCGAGGATTGCTGCGTCTTGATCGAACAAGCGATGTATTTTGCGCTCGGCTTTCTCGTCGCCGGGCTCTTCGCCTTGATGTTCCTCCCCGCTTTCTGGCGGCGCGCGCTTCGACTCTCGATGCGGCGGCTGCAATTGCTTGCGCCCATGTCGATGGAGGAGGTCTTCGCCGAGCGTGATCTGCTGCGCGCTGAATTCGCCGTCCGCGAGCGCCGCTTGGAACAAGCGATGGAGGAGACGCAGGGCGTGCGCGCCAATGACCTTGCGACCATCGGCCGCCATGTCGGGCGCATCGTCGATCTCGAAACGCAGCTCATGAACGCGGAAGCCGAAAACCGCGATATGAATATGCGTGTCCGGGAAGCGGAAAAGGCTTTCAGCGCACGCACCGAGCTTCTTCGCTCGACTGAAGCGGCGCTTCAGGAAATGACCGATCGCGCCGAAAGCCGCATCTCGCAGCTGCGCCTCATTCAATCCGAGACGGCGCAGCTCGACGAGAAGGCGCGGGCGCAGCTGGACGGGCTCGTCGCCGCCTATGAGTCGCGCGTCTCGGCATTGCACAAGCATAACGCCGATATGCACCGCGCGCTGGAAGCTTTGCGCGAAGATTATGCGCGCGCCGAACAATCGGGCGCACGAGCGGCGGAGCTTGAACATCAGTTGGCTCACGTTTCAGGCGAACTTGCCGCGACCCGAGCGCTGGACGAGACGCTTTCCGTCGAGCTCAACCAGGCGCGGGCGCAGCTCCAGGCCGTACAAGAACGCGAAGAGAGCGACGCCGATCAATTGGAAGACGCGTTGCGCGCCGTAAGCGACAGCGCCAATAAGCTCGAATCGACGCGCGCGGATAACGCCATGCTGCAAGGCGCAGTAGAGGCGCTGCGAGCGGAGTGCGCCAATCTGCGTCGCTCCGTCAGCGGCGACAACCGGCTGTCGGTCGTACCGGTCACGGCGAGCGACGCCGAAATCGCCTCGCTTCGTGAAGCGATCATCGAATTCGGCGACCGTGTGGCCGCCCAGGAATTTGAAGCGCCGGCAAAGCGCGCCTGAGATAAGCGCCCTTTTCCTTAGAGCGCTTCCCGATCACATGGCATCATGTGATCGATAAGGAATCGCTCAAAATCAAAACGTTGGAGCAGGTTCTCATCGAAAAAGTCTGTCAACTTTTTCGGAACCTGCTCTAGTGCCTCCGCCAGACTGCGAATCTCCGGCGCGGTTGACCAGCGGCGCGCGCTTTGGAAGAACTTCCAACTTCACTTATTGACCCGAGGCCGCTTGTGCTCTTCGTCGCCCTTTGCCTGGACAAGCCCGATCACGTCGATCTGCGCATGTCGACCCGCGCCGCGCATCTCGCCTTTCTCGAAAAACATGCTTCGCGCGTGAAACTCGGCGGCCCCTTTCTCCAAGGCGAAACGCCCGTCGGTTCGATGCTCATTCTCGATTGCGAGAACGAAGCGGCGGCGCGCGCGCTGCTCAGCGAGGACCCTTACGCCGTCGCGGGTCTCTTCGCCTCGGTGGACTTAAAACCATGGAAACGCGTGGTGGGAGCGCAGCTCTAATGGCGCATTGGCTACTCAAAAGCGAGCCGTCGAGCTGGTCCTGGGATCAGCAGGTCGCAGCCGGCGCCAAGGGCACGTTCTGGAACGGCGTGCGCAACCACTCGGCGAAACTCAATCTCATGGCGATGAAGAAGGGCGAGAAGGGCTTCTTCTATCATTCGAACGAAGACAAGGCTATCGTCGGAATCGTCGAGATCATCAAGACCTATTATCCCGACCACACCGACGAGAGCGGCAAATTCGGCATGGTCGATGTGAAGGCCGTGAAGGCTTTGAAAAAGCCGGTGACGCTGGCCGAGATCAAAGCCGAGCCCCGTCTCAAGGACATGGTGCTCGTCAATAATTCGCGCTTGTCCGTGCAGCCGGTGAGCGACGAAGAGTGGCGAATCGTTCTGGAGTTGGCGGGCGAGAAGGGTTAGCAGGACTTTGCGGTCGTTATGTATTCCGGCATAGACAATTCTGCTCTCGACGAATTTCTGACGCTGGCCGCGCCATTCGCGCGGTGTCTCGGCCCTCCACCAACAGAACTGACTGAGGTGGACGAAGAAATCAAACACGAAATGCGCAAAATTTGCGGCAACGCGCTTGCGGGCGATATCGCGAGCTGGCCCACCGATGTTTTGTTTCGGCTTCGGAAAATCATAGAGACCGCCATATATTTGGGAAAGACTCTCGACGGGGAGTGGCAACTACTCTGGGAAGTGTTCGAGGCGCTTCGTGGCAATGATAGATGCCGACCATTCTCGGATACGGAAGCATGGAAAGCCGGCCTGCATGCGGCACTTCAGGCGCTAGACCACAGTTCATTCCGTCACTCCATGATGACAGGCTCCCGAGAAGAGGTTGTAGCCCGCGCATTTATTGCTTTGAAGCGAAAGGGATACCGCTATGTCGTCGACGGGTCCGGCCCTCGTTTGACACCCCGTGCCTTTCGCAAGCTGTGCGCCTGCATAGAGGACAAGATTGAGCGTGTAGGCGGGTTGTATACAGCGAACGCACTGCTTGGCCTAATGCAACGGCTCCAGAGGATCGAAGACGGATCACTGTTGCATGCGCGAACACCGGCGATGATTCGTCGAAGTGAATCGAAAGCTGGAACACCCTGGCATTACATATACAACCTAGCTCTGAAACATCTTGATGCAGTGCCGAAAGCTAGAAATCCAAAACCTGTCTTGCAGGATATGGAAATTCTCGCTCGCAATCTTGCAGCAACTATCGATGTGGAGCCTCATTGCTCCTACGAAAACATGAGCATTTCAGCGTCTGGGCTAAGCGCGGTAATCCACGAGACCACCTGTTACGATGAACTCTTCGGCTTTCCTCAGTGGCAGCCACTGGCAAGTCACACGCTCATCCCCCTCTGGCTCGATGCGCTCGCTGAGATTGGCTGTCAGTTTCCGACCCTCTCAGGCGAAGAATGGAAATCTGTTGCTTCGTTAATGATGAATAAGTCGCAGCCCACATCAATTGAGCGTGTAAGGATGCAAGACATTGTTTCGAAAAAAGTAACTCAAGCGCATGCGGCAATGGCGCTGGAACAGCTGAGTCAGTCCACGAAGCTACTCAACAAAAACTTTAACACACCCTTCGACACGGGGGCGCGGACGAGTTCACTCTACCCGCTCTTTCGGACAGCAAGTGGCACCCACTTAGTTCAACCAACCGCCGTGGCCGCTCGAGCCTTTTGTGAACGCCTTTATGCACTTATGCGTTCGGGTTCTGACCGCGACCTGGAAAACAAAATGGGTAAAGCCTTAGAGCAAGTTGTCATTAAGCTTCTTGCACAGTTCAGCATTTATCCAACGATCGTGAATGGATGGTATGCCACTGATCCTAAGGGTACGCTTAAGGAAGTCGATATCGCGATAGAGACTGACGAAAGGATTTTTCTTTTGGAATGCACGAAGAAGCCGCTGACGACCGCTGCTCGCGGGGGCAGCACGCTTGCCGCACTACAGGATCTGGATGGAAGTTTCCTAAAGCTGACTCAACAGCTCGCATACCACGAATCGCAACTTCGATCGAAGGGGGCCATTCGTTTTACTGATGGCAAGATATTGGAAATGAAAGGGAGGCCTATCGAAAAGATTGGAGTCAATCTCTTCGATCATGGCTCACTTCAAAATCGCGATTTCACAATGGCGCTGATCGAGGTGATGGCGGGATCACGGATCCGAGCTGACGCTTCGGAAGGGGAGGAAATAATGGAAAGCATTAATAAGTGTTTAGATAAACTAACGCTTAGCCTTAAGAGCATCGTCGCAGCCCAGCCTGCTGTGGGGGACCGAGCTGTTTTTCACTTTGCAATGTCAACATGGTGGCTGAGCATTGATCAACTTCTCTATCTCCTTGTGAAGGGTAACGGAGATATGTGGAGCGCCCTTGCTCGTATTCGGCACCTTACGGCACGCAGCGGCGATCTTGTCTACGAGCTTAAGAGAAGCCTGAACCTGAACGAAGTTGGTCAAGCAATGCTCCAAGCATCCCAGCAGATGGACAATAGAGCGATGATTTGATCAATACCGGCAACGCGAAAACCCAAACTGCCCTTGGGTTGCTATGATTAGCTCGGCCAGGCAGCGGCGACGAGGAGCAATAGCCCTACCCGCCGTTTCGCGCCGCCTTGTCGCTTACGACCGTCGGCGCGTCCGACATGCCGTTCTTGATCTTGTCGAGGATCTTCGGCAGGTCGTCGGGATCAGGATTGAGATCGCGCGCATGGTTCCACTGGAAATGCGCTTCGAGCTTGCGGCCGACGCGCCAATAGGCGTCCCCAAGATGATCGTTGATCACCGGGTCGGACGGCTTCAAGTCGATCGCCTTCTCCAATTCGCGCACGGCGTCGTCATAGCGACCAAGCCGGTAATAGGCCCAGCCCAGACTGTCGACGACATAGCCGTCGCGCTGGCGCAGATCGACGGCGCGGCGCAGCATCTTGAAGGCTTCGTCGAGGTTCGAGCCTTTGTCGACCCATGAATAGCCGAGATAGTTCAACACCAGCGGCTGGTCGGGATTGAGCTCCAAGGCTTTCTTGAGATCGGCTTCCGCCGCCGGCCAGTCCTTGCGCCGCTCGTTGGCGATGCCGCGATAGTAATAAAGCAGCCACAGGCTCTTATCTGCCTTGGGATGCAGATCGAGCACGCGCGTATAGGTCGCGGCGGCGTCTGCGAAAGATTTGCGCGAGCGCTGGAGATTGCCGAGCGCGGTCAATGCTTCCTGACTTTTCGGATTGGCGGCGACGATGGCGGAGAGGCTTTCGCTCGCCTCTTTCGATTTGCCGAGAGTCTCGAGAAGAAGCGCCGCCTGAACGTCGGCGTTGACGCGCAGCGGACTGTCTTTCGGCACGCTTTGATAAAGATCGATCGCCGCCTCTTCCTGCTTCATGCGCTCATAGACGTCGCCGAGCGTGACGATGGCGAGCGCATTCTCCGGCGCAAGGAAAAGCGAGAGGCGCAGATAGATGAGCGAGGCGAGCTCGTCGCCCTGGCGGCCGCCGACGGCGCCAAGCCCGTAAAGCACTTCGCCTGCGCCTTCTTCGGCGCTACGCACGAAGGGCGGCAGCGGCTTGCCCTCGTCGAGCGCGGCGAGGCCGGCGAGGACGATCGGATGATTGGGCGCGACTTCGTCGAAGGCGAGGTAGAGTTTTTTCGCCTCCTCGCGCTGTCCGTGCGTCGCGAGGAAACGCGCATAGGCGTCGACAAGCCGAAGCGTGTTTCTCTCGGCGTTATATGCTGACTTGAAGCGCTTCTCGGCCTCAGCCTTGTCGCCGCCGAGCTCCGCGATCAGCCCCGCGTGATAGTCGCGGAAGACCAGAAACGCGTCATCGGTAAGCGTATCGAGCGTCGCGAGCGCCTTGCGCGTATCCTTGGCGCCCGCGTAGCTCCAAGCGGTAAGCAGGGTCGAAGTGATGTCGCGACGGTGGTCGCCGCCGCCCTTCGTGAGTTCGGCGCGGGCCGCGGCATATTTGCGTTGCTTGATCTGGTCGACGCCGCGCGCGAGATGCGCGAGGCCATTCGTGCGGTCATGCGCGATCACGCGGCCGGTGAGCGCCATTGCCTCCGGCATATTGCCATTGGCAAGCGCGGCGACGAAGGCGCGATCAGTAAGATCGGTGTTCTTTGGATCGTCGCGCAAGGCCTCGCGGAAGAAGGTCGAGGCGGCGAAGGTGTCGCGCTGCGCGCCGGCGACGATCGCGGCGAGATAATTGCCTGAAAGGCTGGAGCCGACTTCAAACGGTCTGGCGACGACAATATTTTCCCGCGCCGCGAGGCTGCTGTCGCAGGAGAGCGCGAAGGCGCCCGTTCCGGCAAGCAGAGCGCATGACAGGCGCGCCAAAGCGCGCCTCGCGCGGCTAGCCGAGGACGCAGGCAAAAGAGCTAAATTGGGCACTGGCGCTTCCCTAAAAGGCGACGATCGCGCGAATAGGCCGCCTCCCAAAAGGGAAAGCGGCCGAAAAACCAAGGTCGCGCCCAAACATGGCCCTTTTGAGCCCCCGAAGCAAGGCGGAGGAGAGAGCCTTGATCAAGCGGGCTTAATCGCGGCTTTCGCAGAAAAATCCACGCCTCACCGACGCGCCGCGTGCAGAGACAAGTCAAATCTAACCGCGCGACTCCTTCTCCCGTTTACGGGAGAAGGTGGCCCGGCGAAGCCGGGTCGGATGAGGGCGATCGCAACGCTCGGGAAATATCATCTAGCGCCACGCCGCCAATAATCCGCTCGTTGGACAATCGCAGAGCGCGCCATCCATTCTCGATGAACCAAGCGTCACGGCGTCGGTCTCGCGCCGTTTGATCCGGGTTTTGGTGTGGACGCCCGTCAAGCTCTATGAGCAGCCGGCGATTCAAGCAAGCGAAGTCGGCGATAAGGGCCGATTGGTACTTGCCTCCGAAATTTTACGCCCTCCAAGCCGCGTTTCCGGAGATGTCGCCACAGCAGTGTCTCCGCATTCGTCATGTCGCGACGAAGCGTGCGGGCTTGATGGAACCTTTCGATGGGGGTGTCGTCGCGCATTCACGCCCTCATCCGACCCTCGCTTTGCGCGAGGGCCACCTTCTCCCGTTTACGGGAGAAGGACGAACTTGTCGGCTCCCTAAAATTACGCCGCCACAGCCCGGATGGCGCCGACGATTTTCTGCGCCGCGTCGTCGAGATCATCGGCGGGAATGACGTTTAAGCCCGACTCATTGATGATCTTCTTGCCGAGATCGACATTGGTGCCCTCAAGCCGCACCACGAGCGGCACTTTGAGGCCAACCTCCTTGACCGCCGCGATCACGCCTTCGGCGATCGTGTCGCAACGCATGATGCCGCCGAAGATGTTGACGAGAATGCCCTTCACGTTCGGATCGGCGGTGATGATCTTGAACGCGGCGGTCACCTTCTCGGTCGTGGCGCCGCCGCCGACGTCGAGAAAGTTCGCCGGAAACTCGCCGTAGAGCTTGATGATGTCCATCGTCGCCATGGCGAGGCCGGCGCCATTGACCATGCAGCCGATATTGCCGGGGAGCGAGATGTAGGCGAGGTCGTATTTCGACGCCTCGATCTCCTTTTCGTCCTCCTCGCTCTTGTCGCGCAGATCGACCATGTCGGGATGGCGATAGAGCGCATTGTTCTCGAAGCTGACCTTGGCGTCGAGGCAGCGCAGCTTCCCATCTTTTGTCACGATCAGCGGATTGATTTCGAGAAGCTCCATGTCCTTGGCGACGAAGGCGGCGTAGAGTTTTTCGGTGAGTTCTCCCGCCTGCTTGGCGAGATCGCCCTTAAGGCCCAAGGCGTCGGCGACTCGGCGGCCGTGATGCGGCATCAGCCCCGTCGCGGGATCGACCGAGAAGGTCACGATCTTCTCGGGCGTGTCATGCGCCACTTTCTCGATGTCCATGCCGCCTTCGGTCGAGACCACATAGGCGATGCGCGACGTCGAGCGGTCGATCAGCATCGAGAGATAGAATTCCTTGTCGATGTCGGCGCCGTCTTCGATATAGAGACGATTGACTTGCTTGCCGGCGTCGCCCGTCTGCAGCGTCACGAGCGTCGCGCCGAGCATCTGTTTGGCGAAGGCTTCGGCCTCGTCGATGGATTTGGCGATGCGCACGCCGCCCTTTTCGCCCGCGCTCGCCTCCTTGAACTTGCCCTTGCCGCGCCCGCCGGCGTGGATCTGCGCCTTCACCACATAGACCGGGCCGGGGAGCTTTTCAGCGGCGGTGCGCGCGTCTTCGGCGCGCAGCACGGCGACGCCATCGGCGACCGGCGCGCCGAATTCACGCAGAACGGCCTTTGCCTGATATTCATGGATATTCATGGATTTACGTCTCCCTGGCGCATGGGCGCGCCGGCGCGGGCTTAATCGCGGCCAAAAGGCATAGAGGGAGCCGTCTCGTCAAGGAGACGGGGAGTCGCGGGAGAAAGGCAATCGACCTGGGTCGCGGCGTTCACAGGCGAATGTTGCGCGTTTCGGAACAATTCCTAGCCCGCCGGGTTTTCCACCCGTAAGGAGCTCCCTCTCCCCCTTGGACTGCGCTCGACCGACTTGGCCGGGCGCTTTTTTTGGGCCAGCTTCAGTATTTCGCAACGACCGGCGCGGCGCCCCAGTTGAAGTGATAGTTCACGCCCGCGCGAACGACATGACCATCAAAGCGCGCGCGCGCTTGCGTCGCGTTGGCGACCAAGAGATTCGTAAGCTGCCAATCCGTGGTCACCGCGACTGGATAGGCGGCCACGCCAAGATCGTAAAACAGATATTCGATCTTGGCGCTCCACTGCGGCCAGAACATCCATTCCAATCCGCCGCCGGCCGTCCAACCGAGCCGCATGTCCGAAAATCGTCCCTGGCTGGCGCCGATCAACAAAAAGCCCGGCGTATCATTGGGCACGTGTTGGAAGAAACTCGTCGTGGACGTCGCATGGCCGTAGGCAAGTCCGCCGGTCGCATAGGCGAGCAATGTCGGCGTTACGAGATAGCCAAGCCGAGCCCGCACCGTGCCGAGAAAATCGAGCGACTTGCCGCTCGCCACGCTGGTCAGGAGGTTGAGCCCCGCCGCCGACAATGGCGTGGGCGAAAGCGTCACTGCGGCGGCATTGTTGTTGGCGCCGGCGAGTCCTTGAACGTCAGTCTCAATTCCCGCAAGAAGGCGATCGCTAACCTGCAGATCATAACCGAGCTGTCCGCCGGCGATGAAACCGGCGTTATTCGTCGAGAGGCTGCCCGTGCCTGCGATCGCCATGGCCGCCGCCCACGGAACGTTATCGGCGCCATTGATCAGAAAAGGCGCCGAGGCGAAGTTGGTCGCCGTGCTCGCGCCCCATGCGCCGCCCGCATTCAAACCCACATGGAAACCGGTCCACATTGGCGGCGGCGGCATATAGGCCGGCGCGGCCTTGAGGGAAGGCAGATCTGCGGCGAGGGCCGATCCCGTCGCGAGCGCCAGCGACATAATCGCGCATGTGAAAAATCTATTGGCCATTAACTGGTCCTTGCCGTTGCACACCAATTCGGATGGCAACTGAGCAAGGTCGGCGGCTTTTCGCAATCAAGTGTTCTTCTTCGAGCGCTCTTTTATGTCGTTTCGTGATGAATGTGCCATATCTGCAACAGCGATTCTTTGTGGTGACCTGCCGTTGCCAATCTTACGTTGGCGAGAAGCGACGGTCTGTCTCGGCCTATTTGAATCCCCGCCGTCACTGAATTGCGCGCGCCCAAGAAGTGCACGTGTTCCCCGCGACGCTGATAGCGATCCGCCGGGGCGACCAAACTTTAAACGGATGTATTGACCGGCGCAGAATGTAAACGCCGGACAAGCGCCGTGTAACAGAGGTCACGAACCCACGAGCTGCACGAGTTCCAACTGACGCTCCAATCAAACCGCCCTAACGCCGACTTCCGACAAATGCTCCGGCCTTCAGAAACCCCGACGGGCGCAACGCGGTGACGAGCTATGTCGAGTTGATGAAGGGGGAAAATTTCTTGCAACTATTAGTTGCATTTTTCAAGGTCCTCTTTCATAATTTCTGATGTGGCTTGTTCTCACACTATGCATTGTACACACGGCCGCTGATTGCGAAACCCCTGAGTCTTTGGAACCGCAAATATTACAATTTATACGCGTAAAACTGCGTGCTTTGAAAAAAGCGGCGCTCACAAACGCCTTAAGCGACTGCAAGGAAGCTGAGCGTGACATCGCACAGATATTTTGGGGGATTGCTATGGCGAATTTTATCATTCTCAGGAACGCGGCGGCCATTTCAACGGGCAGCGCTTTTGAGTCGTTCGGACCCGGCGCGGCTTCTGTCATCGCTTCGCGCACGGTCCCTGAACCCGTGGTGCAGGTTGAAGATCTATCGACCAAAGAGGCGGCTGAAATCACGCGAGATCCGCAGGTGGCCGCTGTCGCCATTCCGATGCCGATCGCACTCATTCAACCGCTCGTCGCCGGGCAACCAGCCACGACTGCGTGGGGCGTTTCAGCCGTCGGCGCCGACACATCGCCTATGGACGGGGACGGCGTCGTCGTCGCCGTGCTCGATACGGGCATCGATAAGAGTCATCCCGCCTTCAGCGGCGTAGAGCTGGTGGAGATGGATTTTAGCGGTTCGGGCGACGGAGATCGGCACGGCCACGGCACTCATTGCGCGGGAACGATCTTCGGACGCGACGTCAACGGAACGCGGATCGGGATCGCCCGCGGCGTCAAAAAGGCGCTGATTGGCAAGGTTCTGGCCGATGACGGCGGCGGCAATTCCGACATGATTTTTCGCGGCATACAATGGGCGCTCAACGAAGGCGCTCATGTAATTTCCATGTCGCTTGGGTTTGACTTCGTCCGGGCGGTCAAGCGCATGACGGACGCAGGCATGCCGCAAGACCCGGCGGTATCCAAGGCCCTTGAAGGTTATCGCTCTAACCTCCGCTTTTTCGACGCGCTTATGCAGATGGTAAAGGCGCGCGCAGCCTTCCAGGACACGGCGGTGGTCGTCGCCGCCGCAGGGAACGAAAGCTTTCGGCCCCAGTACACGGTCGCAGCCTCTCTACCGGCCGCAGCCAATGATGTCGTCTCGGTGGCTGCGCTGATGAAAAACTCCGATGGCACATACGATGTGGCCCACTTTTCGAACACCATGGCTCAAATCGCTGCGCCGGGCGTCGACATTCTCTCGGCGCAGCCAGGCGGGAGCCTAATGACGATGAGCGGCACCAGCATGGCATGCCCGCACGTCGCCGGCGTGTCCGCCCTTTGGTGGCAATCGCTGCGCGCGTCGGGGAACGTCAATGCATCGGCTAATCTCGTGATTCACAATCTGGTCGCACACGCACGCACCAAAGAGCTGGCGGCGACAGCTACGCCGCTTGACCGCGGCGTCGGCATTATCACTGCCCCGCAGTAGAAGCGCTGCAAAAAAAAGACGTGATCGAGGACACTAGAAGAGGCTCTGCGGACGACGCGAAATGCGCGTTCGAACCTGCCAAAGGGACCGCATTTGCACAGCCTCGACGGCAATCGCGAGGAGATCTTCGCGGCGTCGCTCGCCGATGTGAGCGCCTGCTGATCGTTAATATCTCCAGAGCCGCTCGCCTACATCAGAAAGACCCTTCAAGCGTAGCAATTTCCCGAGCGTCAAAAATAACTCCGCTACCGGCTTTATCCATCCGCGCGGACGAGGAGCGGACGGCGATTCAATGAATTCGAGGTTTAGGTCCCCACCTGGCTCGCTGACCGATTTGATTTCGGATGAGCCGCGCAAATCCCAATGTTCTTGATAGAAGCCTTGGATTGGCATTACGAAAGAGTTCGTGGCGCCGCCCTTTCTCGCCAGGAAACTTACGCCAGCCATTCCTCGAGGAAATCCGCCGATGCTCAACTGTCTGAATTGCAGAGGTTCATAAATGTAACGTCTTGGCGTGGCGGTATGAAGATTTTCTTCAGGATCGAGAACCCATACCCACGCTTCTAATATTTTGTAACCGTTGACGCCGTAACAATCGAGCAGGGCTGTTGGGCTAATCTGCCAAAAGCCATGATCAACAAAATCATTTGTAGGAAGCTCATGGATTATGAATCCATTCGGCTTCAGCATGAGATGAATGTTCTTAAACGCCGTCGTTAGATCGAATACGTGCTCAAGCGTGCCGGCGTCGTAAATAACGTCCCATTTTTCATGAAAAGATTCTGGGACGGAAATGTTGAGGTCGTGAACGAAATTGGCGCCCTCGTGGGCGACCAAGTCCAGTGAATCGACCTTCGAAAATCCGAGCGAGGAAAAAAGCGTTATGTCGTCGATGACGGTTTGGCCCGTCCACTTGTTTGAAACGATGTTCGGGGTTACCTCTTTAAGCCCGACCCCGAAGAGTTGAGCCTTTTCCACAAGCTGCTCGAAACTGAAATAAGTGTCCTGTCGACCGAGCTGCAATATGCTTCCCACATTCAAGTCAGGATATTTCTGCGAGAAAAACAAGAGGTCAGGCAATCCGTTGTTCAGGGTGATACCCATCTTGTAGTCCTCTTCCTGGAAACGCTCTCAAAATGGGAGTCAATGCAGCTCCCTAACAAGACATATCCATGCGATCATACGCCGCTCGTTTTACGCAGCTCGCAGTCCCGCCAGATAGGCCGGCAAGAACGCTTTAAGCTGGATGATGTTGTCTGAAGACGTCTTCGCCTCGAAAAACGGCAGACCGGGCCGAAAGCACGGCAGGATGCGACCTCGGAAACGTGAGGATCGCAGTCCATCGCACAACGCCTGCTGATCTGAGACAGAAGCGATCAGCGCCGCGTCGGCCTGCTCTACTGGCGCGTCGGCTGGCAGTAACGCAAACAGGTGGTTCTCTTCGATCAAACGACGCAGCGCGCCGGCCTGGCGCTCATCGCCCAGGATGGCAATATTGCCGAGACCTGCTTTCGCGATAAACGTCAAATCCTCGATCGAGGACAAGATGGCGCGCTGCTGCAACGATTTGAGATTTTGTTCATAATAGTCGCCATGCGGGCTCCCGCCTGAGGCCGCACGCTTTTTCGCGCAAAGCAAGCCGAGCATCTGACATTTGCGCCCAAGCGTCTCGCCAAAATGATAGTCTATCTTATCGATGACATCGAAAAATTCTGAAACATATTGAACGAACAGCTCCCTGTTTGGCCAGAAATTCATCATGTGGTTGTCGCCGAACAGATCGTCGTGATCCAGGATAGGATGGCCGTAATAGGCTTCCTGATCGACGAATACGTTGCGTTCGATATAGAAATGGCCGTCATCGCGTAGCATCGTGGCGATCTTTTGCATCGCCGAACGATGATCGATGAACAGATAGTCTACTCCCGTCGCGGTTATGAGCGAAAATGCGCGCTCTGGCGTCGTGATCTCGTCGATGCGCGACGGGATCGCAATGATGTCAGGCGTATGTTCTTTAGCGAACCGGCAGTTGTCGGGACTTGGCTCGCATAGAATGATCGTCGCATCTGGATGCAATGCGCGCATTTTCTTGACGAGCCAACCAGGGCCGCCGCCGATGTCGACATAAGAATCGTGTACCCCGAGCTTCACATTTTGTGAAATGAAACGGGACACGAAGTCTAGCCTGTTCGAATGATCTATGTGGCTTTTCTCGCCTTCCCATGAATTTGGCTTCTGGTAGTGCGTGCGATTCAATTCAGGGATGATCGGATTGCGGAAAACTGAGCCACAATCCTGGCAAAGAACGATGTTCTGGAAGCTGTCAACTTCACTCTTGTTGAATCCAGGGAAAAGGATTTCGTGGCGCAGTGAATTGCAAACCGGGCAGCTCAAGAAATAGGACTTCATTTTCTATCTCCCTGGGGTCCTGACTCAAAACCACTAGCTGACGAGAGCGGCGATGAAAACAGCTTCGGGGAAGTTCCCATCGAAGATTTCTTGCAGGATGCTGGCAAGGCCATAGCGCAAACGCCCCGCCGTTACATCCACGATCGCGCCTGCTATGGTCTCAGGAAACTCTTGGGCAATTCGCGGTATTGAAAGCTGCCTGACGCCGAATGAGATTTCCGCCAGTTGTTCAGCCGCCGAAGATTTGGGAAGTCGAGTTCATTCGGAATTACCGCATTTAGCCAGGCGAGCAGCAAAAGCGGCCCGTCGCTACATCCGCGTTGGCGCCGTTTCTCTTACGATGGCGAGCGCTCACGGTCAGCCAGCGAGATCGTGAGAGTAACGCGGGCTTTTCAAGTCGCCATCAACAATGTGGCTGATCGATAGGGATGCCGTGGGGGGACGTTAGAAGCGCCATACGCGTGCGCCTTAGACCTGCTCAGCGCGAAGGTCTGCGATGGTCGCGGCGACAGGGGCATCGTTCGCCATCGTTCGCAGGCGCTTATTTTGATGAATATTAGACGCTTTGCCTGCGAAAAAATAACACATTGATTTAATTGGCGCTCCCTAGGGGACTCGAACCCCTGTTTTCGCCGTGAGAGGGCGACGTCCTAGACCGCTAGACGAAGGGAGCGGGAAGGAGCGTTCTATAGACCGCCGGCGCCTGCCGAGCAACTGCTCTCAGGCGCCCGCCGAAGCTTTGCGGCCGATGAGCGCGCGCGTTGGGACGCGCTTTCCCTCGCCGCCAGCGGCGAGATACAAAGCCCCCTTGGCGCCCTTGGCGCTGCGCACCGCCTCATTGATGCGGTCGATCGACGAGGTCGAAGGTTTCGGCAGCGCGGCCATGACATCCACGCGTTCGGCGCGCGCGCCGCCCGCCTTCGCCGCTGGAACGGGCTTCGCGGCGCGATAGTCCTCGAGAGCGCTCACGTCGCCGGCGATGACGGCGCCCTTCTCGAGCTCGATCTCGCCATAGGTGACTTTCCCCTCGACGCGTCCGCCGGCGCGAACGACGAGGAGCTGTTTGACCTCGACGTGATCGGAAATCCAGCCGCTGACGTCGGCTTCAGTGGCGCTGACATTGCCACGAATGACGCCGCCCTGCCCGACCCGGATAACCCGCGCGGAAACGTCGCCCTCGATCGCGCCGTCTACAATGATGAGATCGGAGGCCGAGATTTCGCCCTTGAGCGTCACGCCGGCGCCGATATAGGCGACATTCTCTTCCTCGGGTCGAAAATCCATCGCGTTCTTCGCCATCGCCAGGCTCCTCGGTCGTTGATGCGCGGAAAAGCTTACGTTGTGCGCAGCCCAACATTCAATGAGAAAAAGGCATGCGAAGGCTCAGCGCGATTTCTCGGTCAAGTCCGACAGCGGATGCAGATCGCGCACCATCGCCCGCATGCGCTCGTCGAGCACATGGGTGTAGATCTGCGTCGTCGAAATGTCTGCGTGTCCCAGAAGCTCCTGCACCACACGAAGATCGGCGCCATTCTGCAGCAAATGGCTTGCAAAGGCGTGACGCAGCGCATGCGGATGCATGGCCGCGGCAGGCAGGCCGGCGGCGCTCGCAAGCGCCTTGAGATCGCGGGCGAAGGCCTGACGCGTGAGATGGCCGCTGTCGCTGTCGGCAGGGAAAAGAAAGGCGGAGCCGGCCCGCCCCGGCGCCGTCGCTTCGAGCAGCTTGCGATAGGCGAGAAGCGCGCGGCGTGCGCGATCCGTCAGCGGCGCGAGGCGCTCGCGTCCGCCCTTGCCGCGGATGGTGAGGAAGGGATCGCGCGCATGCGCGGCGCTTTTTGGCAGCGAAACCAGTTCGGAGACGCGCAGGCCCGTGGCGTAGAGCGTTTCGAGCAGCGCATAGAGGCGCGCCGCACGCAGCCGTTCGCCGATGGGCCGAGTCTCGTCGTCAAGTCCCTCGCTCGCTACGGCGAGCAGCCGATCGATTTCGGCCGTGGAGAACACGCCCGGCGCGCTGCGCCGCCTTCGCGGTCCGTCGAGCGCCGCCGCCGGATCGTCACTGCGATGACCATCGACATAGAGAAATTTGTGGAACTGGCGAATCGCCGAAATGCGCCGCGCCACGGTCGCGGCCGACATGCCTCGCGGCTCCAAGGACGCGAGATAGGCGCGAACGTCTTCCGTCGTCGCGCCGCCGGGATCTCCGCCGTTCGTGGAAAGATGGGCGATGTAATCGGAAAGGTCGCGCCGGTAGGCGTCCTGCGTGTTGCGCGCCGCGCCGCGCTCCGCGGCGAGCATGTCGAGAAAGGCGTCGAGCTGGCGGGCAGCGCCGGCTTTCATGCGCTCAACTCCGCAACGTCATTCCGCCCGCGCGTCGGAGACGACTACTTCATTTATTCAGGCGTTGCGCAGGAATCGTATAGGTCATCTGGCGCGGCTGCGGCGTCACATAGGAGACGAGCGCAATCATGGCGCCGTAGACGATGGCGACGACGGCGGCGACGAGGATCAAAAAACGGATAAGACTGGGCAAGGATTCGACTCAGCCCCCCAATAAGCCTGCAACTCTATTCGCCCGAACGGGCGTGGATTGCAACCCAGGCGCAATTGACAGCGTGCGGGCGCGAAAAGCCTTGCCGAATGACGGCGCGACGCGAGACCTCAAAAATGCGCTTCCGGATCTTCGTCCTCGGGGCGGATTTCATGACGCATAATGAGCGGCGCCTGGGTCAGCGCGAAGATGAGCGTCAGCGGCAATATGCCAAAGACTTTGAAATTCACCCAATCGTCGGTCGTCAAAATGCGGCGCAGGACTTCATTGAGCCCCGCGAGCGCGAAAAAGAAAAGCCCCCAGCGCCAGGTGAGCTTGCGCCAGCCGGCGTCGTCGATATGGATCGCCATGTCGAAGACGATCGGCAGCAGAAGCTTGCCGAAATAGAGCGCGCCGATCAGGCCTGCGCCGAAGAGCGTGTAAAGGATCGTGACCTTCAATTTGATGAAAGTTTCGTCGTGCAGAAAATAAGTCAGCGAGCCGAAGACCAGCACCAGAACGGCGGTGACGACGGGCATCGCCGGCAGATGCCGCGTGATCGCCCAGGAGACGGCGAGCGTAAGCACGACGCCGGCCATCAGAACGCCGGTCGCGGCGAAAATGCCGAATTTGGAGTTGACGACGAAGAACAGGAGGAGCGGCCCTAATTCCAGTGCGAGCTTCAGCCAGGGATTGAGCTTTCTTTTTGCCGCGATGGCCGTTCCTTGAGTCATCTCTCTCTAGCTTTCCGCCTCTGACGTCTCGTCAAGCCCCGCAATCGCCCGCGCAAAGTCGCGCGCCGCAAACGGCTCCAGGTCCTCGGCGCTTTCGCCAACCCCGATAAAATGGATCGGCAGGCCGTAAGTCTCGGCGATCGCGACGAGAATGCCGCCCCGCGCCGTGCCGTCGAGCTTGGTCATCACGAGCCCGGTGACGCCAGCGACGCGTTCGAAGACATCCACTTGCTGCAGCGCGTTCTGTCCGACGGTGGCGTCCAGAACGAGCAGCACGGCATGCGGCGCCTCGGCTTCGGCTTTTTTCATCACGCGAACGATTTTTTCAAGCTCGGCCATCAGCTCGGCGCGATTCTGAAGCCGACCTGCCGTGTCCATGAGCAGAATGTCGGCGCCCTGCTCCTTCGCCCGCTTGATCGCGTCGAAGGCGAGTCCCGCCGCGTCGGCCCCTTCCGCGCCTGAAACGACTTCGGCGCCGAGCCGCGCGCCCCACACCTTGAGCTGTTCGACCGCGGCGGCGCGGAATGTGTCGCCTGCCGCTAGGACCACCGACTTGCCCTCGCTGGTCCATTTTGCGGCGAGCTTGGCGATCGTCGTCGTCTTGCCCGAGCCGTTGACGCCCACAACGAGGATAATAAAAGGCTTCTTGCTATCGTCGACGACGAGCGGCTCGGCGACCGGCACCAGAACGCGCTCGACTTCGTTCGCGAGGATTTCGCGCACCTCTTCGGGGTCGATGTCGCGTTCGTAGCGCGCCTTGCCGACCGCCTCGGTGATGCGGGTCGCGGCGCCGACCCCGAGATCGGCCCGCAGCAACACGTCCTCAAGCTCTTCGAGGGTCAGCGCGTCGAGCTTACGCTTGGTGAAGACGTCAGCGACGCCCTGGGTGATTGCTTGCGAGGTGCGGGACAGCCCGCCGGACAGGCGCGACCACCAAGAACGCCCTTCCTCCTCCGCCGGGGGCGCCGCTTCCGGCTCGGGTTCGCTCGGGCCGCCGCCGAAAAGACGCGAAAACATGCCGCGCTTCTTGCCTTCCGCTTCCTGGCTCATTCGCTCCCCGAATTTAGGGCATGACCTACACGAGTTGCGCCGAAAGGGCCAGCGGATGGACCTTCTTACGGCGCGCTCGGCGCCGGACGTGTTCGCGCGATGCGCCGGCGTTGCGAAGCGGCCCCTGCTCGCCGCGGGGGCCGGAACATCCTCGAGGACGCCGGGGTTGTTCTCGCATCAAAAGGACTCGACGGGAGGCGAGCATGCGACCGAATAAGCAATATCTCCTTGCGGGCGCGTTGGCCGTGGCGCTGACAAGCGTCGCAGCAAGTTCAGCGTTTGCTCAATATCCTGGATATTATGGAGGCCGGCCTGGCTGGTATGGAAGGGCTCAACCGACGCCCTACGCCGGAGATTGCAAATTTCCCTATCCGCGGGGCTATCGCGCCGATCTTAAGAACTGGCGTTACGGCTTCTCAGACCGCGACTTTTCTTGTTTCCAGCTTGAGGATGATTAAGCTCAACAGCCAGCGCGCGCCCTTCCTATAAATCAGCTCATCCGCCAGCGGATCTTCGCAGATGAGCATTTCCAGCCTGCAGTTGGCGCAGCGTCGCGACCAGGGCGTCTACATCGTCGCAAGTGTTGTAGAAGGCGAGCGACGGGCGCACGGTCGCTTCAAGACCAAAGCGGCGAAGGATCGGCTGCGCGCAGTGATGGCCGGCGCGAACGGCGATCCCTTCGCGATCGAGCGCCTTGCCGACCTCCTGGGGATCATGTCCGTCGAGCGTGAAGGAGAGCACCGAGGCCTTTTCCGGCGCCGTGCCGATGAGGGTCAGCCCTGGCACGGTCCTCATCTTCTCGGTCGCATAGACGAGAAGATCGTGCTCGTAGCGCGCGATCACATCCATGCCGATGCCCTCGACATAGTCGAGCGCCGCGCCAAGACCGACGGCGTCGGCGATATTGCCGGTGCCGGCCTCGAAACGCTCCGGCGGTCCCTGATAGATCGTCTTCTCGAAAGTGACGTCGGCGATCATATTGCCGCCGCCCTGCCACGGATCGAGATGTTCGAGCACGGCGTCCTTGCCGTAAACGACGCCGATGCCGGTCGGGCCGAAAATCTTGTGGCCGGAAAAGACGAAGAAGTCGCAGCCGATCGACTGCACGTCGACGGGCATATGCGAGACCGATTGCGCGCCATCGATGAGCACGCAGGCGCCGTAGCGATGCGCCGCCTGGGTGATCTCGTTTACGGGCGTAATCGTGCCGAGCGCATTCGAGACCTGCGAGATCGCGACGATTCGCGTCTTCGGATTCAAGACCTTTTCATATTCATCGAGGATGAGCGCGCCGCGGTCGTCGACGGGCGCGACGCGCAGCTTCGCGCCCTTCTCCGAGCACAGCATCTGCCACGGCACGATATTGGCGTGATGCTCGAGATGCGACACGACAATCTCGTCGCCTTCGCGCACATTGCGTCGGCCCCAGCTCTGCGCGACGAGATTGATGCCCTCCGTAGCGCCGCGAACGAAGATAATGTCCTTGACGTTCGGCGCCTTCAGGAAGCGGCGGACTTTCTCGCGCGCCTCTTCATAGGCGTCGGTCGCGCGCGCCGCGAGCGTATGCGCGGCGCGATGGATGTTGGAGTTTTCATATTCGTAGAAATAGGCCAGCCGGTCGATCACCGACTGCGGCTTCTGCGTCGTCGCTGCGTTGTCGAGCCAGACGAGCTGTCTTCCGTTGACGCTCTGGTTGAGGATCGGGAAGTCGCGCTTGACGCGATAGGGATCGAAGAGATGACGCGTCGCGACTTTTTTTTCAGGCGGACGCGCATGGCCTGCGCCACCCGTCTCTCGATTGGCGGACGCGTCCGGAAACGCATGCGCCACCGTGTCATACTCGCTGGCGCGTTGCGGCGTCGAGTCAGGCCGCGTAACGACCGACGATTGGCGTGCGCTATGCGCATGATCAGACGCGCCGCCGCCTTGGGCGAATTCGCCCGGAGGTAGCGGATAGGCCCCTTGTGTCGCGCCGCCCTTCGAGTGACGCGAAACGAGTTCGTCGCCACGCAAGTTTCCGCCGGTCTGCTGCCGCGAAAAAGGATCAGGATGGCCATAGCCTGCGCCGGTGGAAGGCGCGGGCGTTTCATATCGCAAGGGCTCTACAAGTCCAGGCGCCGGCGCTGTTGGAAGAAAATAATAGTCGCTTGCAGGACGAAGGACCCGTTCGTCCTCGACCAACGAGAACTCCTGCGCGAGGCGGCGAGTCGGCTCGCTATAATCCAATTCGCCGGGAATCGATGATGTCGCGCCGCCGAGCGAAGCGCCAGGCTGCGGAATATCGGCAAGTCCCAGCGGACGCGTCGACGAATGCAACGTCTGCGGCGCCGAGGGCGCGGGAATGTTTGGGGTCGGGATAACAGAAGGAATCGTCGTCGGCGGAAAATCGACCGGACCGAAAGGCGCGCGCGCAGGCGCATATGGAGCAACGGACGTCGTGACCGACGGCGCCGGAATATCGGTCAAACTCGGCGTTACAGCGGGAATAGCCGGCAAGGCGCCGGCGAGAGCCGGCGCGCCCGATTGCTGCGTCACGGCGCCATTTGTCGGCAAAGTCGCATTGGGCAGCGCGCCAAAGAAGGCGTTCGCCATTTGCGCGATGATCTGCGCGTCTGGCGCAGCGGCGTCATGATGCGCGAACGCGTCCTCGGACGGCAGGCCGTCCACGGGGAGTTTGACAAATTGCGGCGTCTGCGGCGCAGTCGGCATGTGTTGCAAGACCTCAAGAGAATGAAAGGATCGGCGCGTTCAACGCCGATCCTGCATGGGCTCACTCATATTCGTCGGGATATTTGTGATATTTGCCGACATCGACGTCTTCGAGCACGCCGAGCGCGTCATGCGTCAGCACGGCCGCGGAGCAGTAGAGCGAGATCAGATACGACGCGATCGCCTTGCGATTGATTCCCATGAAGCGCACCGACAGGCTCGGCGCAACTTCTCCGGGAACGCCCGGCTGGAATAGACCGACGACGCCCTGTTTCTTCTCGCCCGTGCGCAACAGCAGAATATTCGTCTTTCCTGCTTCATCGATATAAAGTTTGTCGCTTGGCACGAGCGGCAGGCCGCGCCAGGTGACGAAGGGCGAGCCAAACAGCGTCACAGTCGGCGGCGGCACGCCGCGGCGCGTGCATTCGCGCCCAAATGAGGCGATGGCGCGCGGATGGGCGAGAAAGAAAGCCGGCTCCTTCCAGACCTTCGCAATCAGTTCGTCGAGATCGTCAGGCTGCGGCGCGCCCGTGCGCGTGCTGATCTTCATCGACGGATGCGCATTGGCGAGGAAGCCGTATTCGGCGTTGTTGATGAGTTCGGACTCCTGCTTCTCCTTCACTTTTTCCGTGAGGAGCCGCACCTGTTCCTGAATTTGATCGTAAGGGTGATTGTAGAGATCGGAGACGCGGGTCTGCACGTCGAGGATCGTCGTCACTGCATTCATCGAATATTCGCGCGGCGCATCCTCGTAATCGACGAAGGTCTCGGGCAGGTCGGCGTCGCGGTCGCGCGCGGGGCTGCACTGCACGTCAGCGTCGCTGAGCGCCGTCGCCTCCTTCACCCGGTTGAGGCGATAGATGCCCGCTTCAACCGGCGCCCAGGGCAGGAACGACACCAGCCAACGGGGCGTGATGCCCGACCACTGGGGACGCGTCTTCGTCGCATTGGCGAGTTGGCGGGCCGCCGACTCGCTTAAGGTTCGGCGAACTTCAGGTTCTGCGGTCATAAGATGTTGTTCCTCAAGAAGATTGCGCCATGGGCCTGCGTGATGACGACGACGCCACTCGAAAACTATATCTTGTCGATAGACTATACATATTTTATGGTCAAGTCAGGGGTGGAACCTATCTGACAGCGAAAGCAATCGACGATGCTGCTCGAGACTTTTTCAAAGGACCATGACATCGACGCGATCGTTTCCGCCTTGAGCGCGCTCCGCCGCGCGTCGCAGGCGCAGCGGTATGGAAATGGCGCGCCGCCGCAGTTGCCGTCGAAATTCGTCATGGCGTCGATTGTCGACGGAATCACTGCAGCGCTTTATCCCCGGCATTACGGACCGGCCGAACTGCCCTTCGACAGCACGGACGAATTTATCGCCTCGACGCTAAAGACCTGCCTTGCGGGGCTGCGCGAACAGGTGAGGCGCGAATTCGCGCTTTTTCCGAGTCATGCGTCGCCGGAAGAGCGCCGCCCAACGGACGTCGTTGACGCCTTTGCGCGCGCGATTCCGCGCGTGCGCTTGCTGCTCGACGCCGACATTCGCGCGGCTTATGCCGGCGATCCGGCCGCAAAGAGTCTCGACGAGATTATTTTCTGCTATCCCGGCATCGCCGCTTTGATCAAACATCGGCTGGCGCATGAGCTCTATCGGCTCGGCGTTCCAATGCTGGCGCGCATCATTGCGGAAATCGCGCATTCACAGACGGGCATCGACATTCATCCGGGCGCCGAGATCGATCAGGGCTTCTTCATCGATCACGGCACTGGCGTCGTCATCGGCGAGACGGCGCGCATCGGCAGAAATGTGCGTCTCTACCAAGCGGTGACGCTCGGCGCGAAACGATTCGATATCGACGAAAACGGCGCGCTTGAAAAAGGCAAGCCGCGGCACCCGATTCTCGAAGACGATGTCGTGATTTATGCCGGAGCGACGGTGCTCGGCCGCATCACCATCGGCCGTGGATCGACGATCGGCGGCAATGTCTGGCTCACGCATAGCGTTCCGCCTGGCAGCAACATCACTCAGGCGAAAGCGCGCATAGAACTCTTCGACCACGGCGCCGGAATTTGATCGGCGCGGAGCTAGAGTAAACGAAACAAAGCGGGCCGGCTTTCCGGCCCGCTTCTCGTTTCAGCCTTACGCCGTCGCCTCGGCGCAGCCCTTAGACATCGCCTCGCGTCCCGCCGCCATGATCTCTTCCGGCGTCAGGTCGCGCACATGTGTCGCGATCGACCATACATGGCCGAAGGGATCGACGACCTGGCCGTAGCGGTCGCCCCAGAACATGTCGGCGACCGGCATTTTCGCCGTCGCGCCGGCGGCGACAGCGCGCGCGTAAACCTCGTCGACATTGTCGACCATGAGATGGATCGTGACTGGCGAACCTTTCAGCGCCTTCGGCCCGAGCGCGCCCCATTCCGGCATTTCGTCGACGAGCATCACCATCGAGTCGCCGATCCTCACCGACGCATGCATCAGCCTTCCGTCGGGACCAGGCATCCGCATCGTCTCCTGCGCGCCGAAGGCTTTCTTATAAAATTCGATCGCGTCAGACGCGCCGGCGCAGATGAGATGTGGCGTGATCGATCGCATGCATGGCGGATTGTTCTCAACATTGGCGTTCATGCTTTAACCTTTCCTTCGGTTTGTGTTTCAGCCCCTAATTTGCGCAGCGCTTTGCGAAGCTTTTGCCCTTCGCTTTGCGACAATTCAGCGTCGAGCGCCGCATGTTCGCGCCGCCAGATCGGCAGCGCGGCGGCGAGCAGATCGCCGCCCGCATTGGTCAAGAACAATCTGCGCGCGCGATGGTCCTTTTCATCCAGACGCGTTACGACGAGTCCGCGCCGCTCCAGAGATTTCAGCGCGGCGGTAAGCGTCGTGCGATCCATGGCGAGCGCGTCGGCGAGACGTCCGAGAGTCGGCGCCTGCGGCGCATTGAGCGACATCATCAGCGAGAACTGACCATTGGTGAGTCCGATCGGCGCGAAGGCGCGATCAAAGCGTCGCGCCAGCCGGCGCGCGGCGCGTTGCGTCGCAAGGCAGAGACAGCAGTCGCGAACCTCATGAACGACCTCGATCGGCAGCTTCTTTGACATGGCGTGATTATGTTGATATCAACATTTATCACTTTTGTCCAGTTTTTCGTCGAGGCGCAATGCAATCGAGGAACGACAGCCATCCCTCTCCCTCATGCTGAGGAGGCTCCGCAGGAGCCGTCTCGAAGGACGAGGGCGAGCTCCAAAAGACGGCGCATGAAGGTTTCCTCGTCCTTCGAGACGCGTGCTACGCACGCTCCTCAGGATGAGGAAACCTTCACCCGATCGCTCGTTGGAAATGACAGACACGAAGCAAGGAGCAGCCATGCAGCCCAAAGTCAGAACCTGTCTCGCCTTCAAGGATCAGGCCGAAGAAGCGGCGCGCTTCTATGTCTCGGTCATTCCCGATTCAATTTTCGAAAGCGCCTTCCGCCGCGAGCCGAACGGGCCGGCGCTGCTGGTCTCCTTCACGCTCGCCGGGACGCCCTATCAGGCGCTCAATATGGGCCGCGAGACGATCCACAATGAAGCCTTTTCGATCTCGGTGATGACCAAGGATCAGCGCGAGACCGACGAGATTTGGGAGAAGCTGCTCGCCAATGGGGGCGCGGCGATCCAATGCAGCTGGCTGAAAGACCGCTTCGGAATCTGCTGGCAGATCGTGCCGGAAGCTCTGCCGCGAATGCTCATGGACGAAGATCGCGCCGCCGCGGAGCGCGCCTTTCAGGCGATGCTCGGCATGGTGAAGATCGACATCGCCGCGCTCGAGAAGGCGTTTCGCGGCGCGCCGGTTTAAGCCGAGCGCGGCGAATTAAACGCGCCCACCCCGGCTTCTTCGCAACCATGCGAGCCTGGAGGCTCGCGGTCCGGGATGCGCCGCCCTTGGACCGCGAGCCTCCAGGCTCGCCAAAGCTCCTGCGGCCGACTCAGTTATGTCATGGCGTCGCCTTAAGCCAAGCGCGCCAGGGGGTGGGCAATGTCGCCTTTAGCAGCGACGGCGTTCCATTCCTTCTCCCAGAAATCGGCGACGCCGAAGCGCGCGATGACCTCGCCCTTTTCGTCGAGAACGATCACCTCGTCGAAATCGACGACGTCGAGCGCCTTGGGACTGCTCAATTCCATTTCAAAGAAGCGGCTGACCTCGGCGATGACGCTGGCGGCGTTTGACGACTCGCGCTCATATTCGCGCAGCGCCTTCAGCTTGACGTGTCCACCTTCGGTCTCAATGAATTTGACTTCACGAACGCGATAAATGGCCATTTCCTTACCCTCGCTAGCGCTGGGGCACATGAGGAAGAAATTGGCTGCGCCTATCCGCGCGTCAAGAGGGATAGCAAGACCTTCGCTGTCATTCGACGCAGCGAACGAGCCTGTCTTTTGACGCGCGCATCGCGCAACGCCCCTGTCATTCCCGACGCGCGCACCGCTGTTGGGATTTAGAAAAACTCTTGGTCCATCCTCAGCGCGCTCATCGCGCAAGCAGTCCTGTCATTCCCGACGCGCGCGCAGCGCGCGATCGGGAATCCAGAAAAGCCGATCATTCGTGAATTTGCTCTGGATTCCCGATCAGGCCTTCGGCCTGTCGGGAATGACGCTGGAGAACCATCCCAACTCGCGCCCTCATGCTGAGGAGGCGCTGAAGCGTGGTCACGTCGGAGATGATGCGGGCGTCCACGGCGGAGTTAACTCCTAAAATTATTAAATCTATTTGGGATGGTTATGAAAAGCTACAGATTGCGGCAGACGTATTCCGCGCAATGCTTCGATGCGGTCAATCAGCGCCGTAACGTTTCTTATCCCTAAAATCGCGAAATCTCGAATGTCGCGCATTCGGTCTGCGGGGTATGACTCGAATGTTACTTTGGTTTTTTCTTGCGTGGCTGCGCGTAGAGAACCAACGATTGGGACGCCATTGAACGTTGCCCACGTACCATGGACAACCATGTTTCTTTCGTCCTTCACTTCGTTGACGAAATTTATGATGTTTAGGATTGCCTTGCGCTCTGGTTTAAATTTGTCGCCGACCAAGTGCCGCTGCATTGCGTTCTGAAGCGCTGTCAGCAGAGACGATATGTGTAGGTCTTCGGTCGCTGATCGACCTGTTTCGAGCGTGTTGCCTTCGACTGTCCAAATTAGGTCGTTGAGTGAGTTTTCGAGTTTCGCCCATGCGACCACAACGTCCCCGATTCGGCGAAGTTGAGACATTCCTACGTCACGCGATAGCCGCCCGCTGATGGGTGGTGACTCAATCGGATGGCGAGTTATGATGGGGATAATTAGGGCATCGGGGATCGGCGGAGGTTTCATGCCTGAGTCCAAACCGGTGATGCTGCGGAAGATAAAATTCTCGCGCGCCTTCTCTCAACGCCGCCACAGCCTAGGCCAAACAAGGACGAGAGCGCGGGTCTGAAGAAGCGTGGACGGCCTATTAAAGAGTCGACGAAGGAGCAGTAGCTCTCATGCGCGCGTTTACTTCGGCGGGAAGCGTGAAAAGATATTTTAGCAACGTTTCCGTGAAGGAAGCCATTGCATCGATGTCTTCTTTAGTTGGCTCCTCTGCATCATCGTTACAACGGCCTTCTTGTGCCTCCCTATGTCGCTCTTGACATTTACGGAATAAATTCCTATCTTCCTCTCGCCTTCGTCAAGCGAGGGCGCGGCTCAGGGTCGAGCGGCGCCGGCGAAGGACGGATCCGGCGGGACGAACGACCCTCGTTCCCTGATCCGGCGGCGCGTCGCCGGTCTGGGCTTCTCTCCTTTGCGCGGAGACGCATGAGCCCCTTCGAAGAGCCGCAAGGCTTAAACGAAACTCATGTGCAGGCTTCGAAAGCCCGGACCGCAATATCCGAGGATGGCGCAGGCGTCGGTTACCCGAATGATGGGGAGCGGCTCCCTCAGCCCGGAGGCGGCGAGACGACGCGATCCGTGTCCGGGAGAAACCGGGCGTCGAAAGACATTTCTTTGCGCTGCGGCCAAGCGACGGCCGGGGCGTCCCGGACCGCTCGCCCCCGCGCCTCACGGCGGCGGGAAATCTTCGCGCGCCCGCGTTTTGTCCCGCTCTTCAGCGCGCTTCAGCCACCACCATGGCGACGTCGTCCGTCGCTGGCGCTCCGCCGCGGAAAGCGCGCACATCGGCGAGCACCGCCTTGATGAGCGCTTCGGGCGGCAGATCGCGATACTGCCTGAAGGCGTTGCACAGGCGTTCGAGCCCGAAAAATTCGCCCTGGCGATTTTGCGTCTCGGTGATTCCATCGGTGTAGAGCATGAGCTTGTCGCCCGGCGCGAGTTCGGCGCTGCGCTCCTCGAAAAAGACCTCGCGCTTGACGCCAAGCACCAGACCATCGGCGTCAAGCTGCGCGCAGTCCGAATGCCCGGCGCGCAGCAGCAGCGGCGGATTTTGGCCGGCGTTGCCGTATTGCAGCAGGCGCCTCTGCGGCAGGAAGCGGCAATAGAACATCGTGATGAAGATATCGGCCGCGCACAGATCCTCATGCAGCAGCGCATTGAGATCGCGCAGCAGTTCGGCCGGACCGCTCAGGCCGTTGGTCGGCCGCCGCGTCTCGGCGCGCAGCGTGCTGCGCACTTCCGTCATGATCAGCGCGGCGCCGACGCTATGGCCGGATACGTCGGCGATGACGATGTCCGCCACGCCCGAATTTTCGAAATAGTCGAAATAGTCGCCGCCGACATGCGTCGCCGGCACGCAGATTCCGGCGATCTCCATATGCGGCGTGCGCAGCGGCGCGCTCGGCAGCAGCGACAGCTGTATGTGTTTGGCGATTTCGAGTTCGTGACGACTCTCTTCGACGCGGCGCCGATCGGAAATGTCGGCGTGAACGCTGACGAAATGGGTGATTCGTCCCGCCTCATTGGCGACCGGCGAGATGAGGAGTTCGTCCCAGAAGGGGGAGCCGTCCTTGCGGTAGAATTTCACCGTCACCTGACAGCTTCGGCGCTCGAGGATGGCGGCGCGGACTTCCTCAAGCGCCGCGAGATTGGTCTCCGGCCCGCGCAACAGATGCAGGCTGTGTCCGAGCAGCTCCTCGCGCGTGAAGCCGGTAATCCGGCTCAGCGCCGGATTGACATAGATGTTGGGGACGCCCGGCGCCTGCGCATCCCAAATGGCGATGCCGATGGGGACGGCTTCGACGGCGCGGTTGCGCACGCGTAGCGCGTCCTCGTACTTTTTGCGCGCCGTCATGTCGTGGTCGACGCCGCGCCATTTGATGAGCCGGCCGCCCTCGTCGAATACGGGCGCGCCGGTCGACTCCGTATAGACGTCGCCGCCGCTCTTATGGCGGTAGTGATTCACGACCCGGTGGAACGGACGGCGCGAAGCGATGGGGCTTCGCCCCCTGTTCGCGACGGCGTCGCTTGCAGGCTCCTTAGCGAAGAGATCAAGATAGCTTTTGCCGAGGACCTCTTGCGGCGTCATCCCCAACACATCCTCAACCGCGCTGCTGCTGTATGTGTAGCGGCCGTCTTTATCCTGCTCCCACAGCCATTCGCCGGCCATGTCGGCGATCTGCCGGAAGCGCTGCTCGCTCTCAAACAGCGCCTCCTTGTCGCGCTTTTGTTCGGTGATGTCCTGTTGAATCGCGAGGTAATGGGTGATCTCGCCATTCGCGTCGCGAAGGGGGGTAATGATTTCGGAGGCCCAGTAGAGCTTGCCGTCCTTTCGTTTATCCTGAATCTGTCCGCGCCATTCGACGCCAGCGTGAATGCTCTCCCAGAGGCGCCGATATTGGTCGTTCTCGGTCTGCTTCGATTGAAGCATACGCGGATTCTGCCCGATGAGCTCATGCGGCGGATAACCGGTAAGAGTTGCGAAACGGCTATTCACATACTCAATTTCGCCATCCTTATTGGTGATCATCACCGCGATCGGACTTTGCTCGACCGCAGCGGAGAGCGTCAGCAGCCGATCCTCGGCGCGTTTAAGCCGGGTCAGATTATAGGTGACGCCGACGAAATAGCGCGTCCCTTTGAGCCAGATCTCGCCGATCGACAGATACATCGGAAAGGTCGTGCCGTTCTTTCGCCGCCCGACGACCTCCCGGCCGATGCCGATGATCTTCTTTACGCCGGTTTTCTTGTAGGCGGCGAGATAGCTGTCATGCGCCTCGCGATAGGGCGAAGGCATTAACATTTTGACGTTTCTTCCAAGCGCTTCTTCGGCGCGGTAGCCAAAGAGCCTCTCCGCGCCCTTGCTGAAAAGCAAAATATCGCCGGCCTCGTTAATCACCACGAGACCGCCGACCATGTCGCCGAAGATTGTTTCGAGCTTTTCCTTGATGTCTTCGAGAGCGTCCTTCTCGCTCAGCCCTTCGCCAACCGGGCGCAGTTTGAGCAATGAGCCGCCGCCGCCAGCAAGCGGATCGATCTCGCAGCGCACGTCGATCATCGTTTTATCCTTACGCCGAATACGCAAGGACAGCCGCTCGCGGGCATGCGTTGGCCACGAAGGTTCATCGTTACCGCCGTCGTGCGCGACAAGCTGTGAAAAGAACGACCGTCCGCGAAGCTCGCTCTCGAAATATCCCGTCAGGCGCTCAGCGGCGTGGTTCATCGATCGTAGGACGCCTGAGGACTCCAGCACGCAAAGCGCCTCATCGAAAGCGTCGAGAATGGCGCGATCCGCGGCGAGCGTTTCCATCGCGCTACGAAGCTCCTGCTTGCGCCGAGATGCGCCGGCCGCTCCGTGCTCCCTTCGCGCGCTCGCCGGAATGGTTGCGGTAGGCGGCGTCGCATGCGTCGACAAGCGCGTTCAACTCCGCGACGAAGGCCGCGATAGGCGTCAGCGTCGTAAAGGGCGCGGCTTCGAGTTTGAACGCCAGCCGCTCAAGCCCAGCAAGACGAAATTCAAGGCCAACGTTACGGAACAATGTTCGAGCGTCGCTGACCCCGTTGAGCAATTGCATGGACGCTATGCGTGCGGACGCATCCCTCATCCGCGCATCAAGCGCGGACTGCAACTGCTGCTCCCAGCGGTCTCTTGGCTTCACATCCTCTAAAAAGGCGGTGAGCTTCTGCAGTCCGAAAAGATTCGCGGCCTGATCAAAATATGCGCCGGCCACGCGCATGTCCTCTCCAGACTCGCGGGTGAGCGCGACAAGGAACGGAAAATTTCCCAGCCGATCGAAGTAAGGTTCTCCTAAGGATTGCCCGTCTATCGGTTCGCTCGCCTCGACGCGCTCACGATAGTTACTTAGATCGGAACGCCACTGCTCGATCTCCTCATCGTCTGGACTCAGGCGATATCCTCGCCGCATAGCCCAGTGACACATGTAGGCTAAAGCCTCTTGGAGTTGGAGGAACAGACTATACCCGGACTCTAAATCGTTCCGCGCGCGAAAGGCTGCACGCCATCTATCGCCTTCAAAAATTTCATCAAAGGAGAGATAGAGTTTCGCGGCGTAGCTCAGTAGGGTGGGAACCAACCCCTCGCCGAGCAGAAGAAAACGGACGCCGGCCTCATCGATCACCTTGTTGCATATCACCGTGACGGCAATTTCCCGCGCGAGCGAATGGCTTCTGATCTGCTCTGGAAAATGTGACCGCACATACTCAGGAAAATAGCTGGCGAGAAAATCATTGGCCCAGGATCCTTGCAGGAAGGATTCGTCTTCGAGCAGCCTCTGCTTCAGCGCGAGCTTCGAACTCGCCATGAGCAAAGCGAGTTCCGGCCGCGTCAATTCCTTCGTCTCGCGGGCGGATACATCCTTACGCGTGGGAAACGCTTCTGCCGACGCATTGAGATAGCCGGCGTTATCGAGTTGCTCGGCAAGATCCATAAATGGATCCAAATTGGCGCGACAACGAACGCGATCCAGCGACAGGCAAAGACTCTGTTGGTCATTGTCCCGCAATACGGACGCACAAACTTCCTCGGTCAGAGATTCGAGAAGACCGTTGGCGTCATTACGTTTTGCCGCGTTTTCATCTGGCCGCGCACGCAGCAATGTCTTCAAATTCACTTCGTGATCAGAGAGATCGACGCCGGCCGAATTGTCGACCGCATCAGTGTTGATGCGGCCGCCCTTCAACGCATATTCGATGCGCGCCCGTTGGGTGAACGCGAGATTAGCGCCCTCTCCGACGACTTTGGCGCGAAGCTGCAGCGCATCAACGCGGGCGTCGTCGTTGACGCGATCGCCGACGCTCTCATTCGTCTCTGAACTCGCCTTGACGTAAGTGCCAACGCCGCCCATCCACAAAAGGTCGACGGGCGCCGTTAAAAGCCAGCGAACAAGCGCTTCGCCATCCGTCGTGCTGTGTCGCACGCCGAGCCAGGCCCGCACCTCTGGACTTAGCGAAATATCCTTGGCGTCGCGCCGATAAACGCCTCCGCCTTGAGAGATTAACGCTGGGTTGTAGTCGCGCCATGTCGACTGCGGCAATTCAAACAGGCGGCGCCGTTCGCCGAAGGACGCCAGCGGATCGGGGTTTGGATCCAGAAAAATGTAATGACCGTCAAACGCGCCAAGCAACTTGATGTTTCGCGTATGCAACATTCCATTGCCGAAGACGTCGCCATCCATAGAGCCGACGCCGACCACGGTAAATGGCTCGGCATCTACGTTGCGACCGAGTTCGCGAAAGTGGCGCCTGACGCAGACCCAAGCGCCGCGCGCAGTAATGCCCAATCGCTTGTGGTGATAGCCATACGCGCCGCCACTGGCGAAGGCGTCGCCGAGCCAGAAGCCGTAGGATTGCGATATTTGGTTGGCAATGTCAGCCCAAGTGGCCGTGCCCTTGTCGGCCGCGACGACGAGATAGGGATCGGCGTCATCGTAAGCAACGAGCTCGGGGGGCCGAACGATTTTTGTATGCTTCAAATTGTCGGTGAGATCGAGAAGACCGCGCAGAAACTGGCAATAGGCCTCTTTGCCCAGTCGCTGCCGCTGCGCTGCGTCTGCATAAGATAGTTTCAGAACAAAGCCTCCCTTCGCGCCCTGCGGCACAATGAGAGCGTTCTTGATCATCTGCGTTTGCATCAATGCGAGGATTTCGCTGCGAAAATCCTCTGGTCTGTCCGACCAGCGAATGCCGCCGCGCGCAACCCTCGCGCCACGCAGATGTATCCCTTCCATCGACGGCGAGTGAACGTAGATTTCCGCCATGGGCTTTGGCGTCGGCATGTTGAATACGCCAAGACTACTGATTTTAAGTGCAACGAAGTTGCGCGCCCAATCGCCGGAAAAATAGAAGTTTGTGCGCACCGTCGCGTCAATGAGATTGAAAAGGTCGCGCAGAATGCGATCGTCGCTGGCGTCGACAACCTTATCCAGAACATCGACGAGTTGCGCCCTGATGGGCGTAAGAAGTTCGAGCTCGGTCTGGAACGAGTCGAGCCCGCCCCGATCCGGGGTAAACCGCGCTTCAAAATAGCGGTATAGAAGTTCGACGGACGCCGGACTGCGCAACAGCGCGCGATAGATACGGGCGCGCTCGACCCGCACGCCGAGCTGCTGATAGTAGTTACAATAGGCGCGAAAGAGATCAATTTGACGCCAATCGAGCTGAGCGCCCAAGACCAGACCGTTTAGTGCGTCGCTCTCAACCTTTGCTGAGAGGGTTGCTTTGAGCGCCTCCAACAGTCGAGCGCGAGATCGCGCCATGCTCGCCATGCCCGACGTTGCGGGTTCAACGACAAAACTTCGTATGAACCGCGCCCCAACTCTGAGATTGAGTTTAAAAAGCAATTGATCCGCCACCCGCAGTCCCATGTTCTGCAGCATCGGCAGGAGTTCGTCGAGTGCGCGCTCCTTCCTGCCGATCAAGCGAATTTCGTAGGCGGCTTCGCCGGCCCGCGGGCCACGCAGCGGGCGAAGTTCAACGATCTCGCGCTCGTCGTCTTCGTTAAGCGCAATGAGTGCGATATCGCGAGCGGCCCGAGCAGCGGGAACGAGATAGCGATAGGGTTTCGGCAGCGCGCGAAGCATGTCAGTGGGCAATTCAAACCCCACTCGGCGACTCGCGCGACGCAGAAAGCGATCGGCCGCCGCATCCCAATCGGCGGGGCGAGGTATCTCAGGCGCCAATATTTCCGGAGTGTGCAGCACGGGAGGCAATCGGCTAAGCGATTTTCTTGCGCATCTCGAGCACATTCCCCGAATCCGTCTTGCGATATTGGACAGAGTCCATCACGGAACGGATGAAGAATATGCCGCGGCCGCGTTCGCGAAGCTCGTCGAAGTCAGGCGTCGGCACAGCAGCGAGATCGAAGCCCCTGCCATGGTCGAAAACACGTACCGAAAGATAGGCGTCTTCGACGGAAAGACAGATGCGGACTGAGTCCTTCGCATTCACTGCGGAACTATATTGAATCGCGTTGGCGACAGCCTCAGTCAGCGCAAGATTTAAATGGTAAGCGAGAGTGTCGCGTTTATCCTCCTGAACGTCTAATTCTTTGGCGAGCTGCTCGGCGATCGCGCCAACAAAACGCAGATATCGCGTTTGATTGGGAACGACGATGTCCAGATTGACCACCGTCTCGCACATTTCGATCACCGCCCCTCCCCATTCAGGCGCTCAGCGCCAGCTGCAGGCTTGGATAAATGTCGAAAACTCTATGCAACCTCGTTAGCTCAAACATCGACTTTACGCGCGGCTGTAGACCAGCCAAAGCAAACCCGCTGGAGCGCAAATTTGCGTTCTTATAGCCGGAGAGCAGAGCGCCCAGACCCGAGCTGTCGATGAACTGCACTCTCGCGAGGTCAATCACCACGTTTTGCGCGCCGCCTTCGAGCGTTTTCAGAACCACATTCTTGAGGTCGCCGGAGTTGTGGGCATCGATACGATCTTCCTGGACGCTCAAAACCGTCCGGTCGTCTCGCACTTCTTTGACTACTCTCATTGTCAAGCCTCGGCTCGATTTAGGATCACAAATAGATGGTTGAATAAATATGTCTACACCGCCGCGTTTAACAGGGCCTACCGTGACGCTTCCGCTTTTAGCTGCGCTGGCGCTCCTTCAACCAAAGCCTGCGTCAGATCGGCGATCAGATCATCTGGATGTTCAATGCCAATCGAAGCGCGAACAAGCGCCGGCGTGATCCCGATCTCCTGGCGAGCTTCTTCGGTCAGTCCCGAATGCACTGTCGTCGCCGGATGGCAAATCAGGGATTCGGTGCCGCCCAGGCTGACGGCGAGTTTGAAAATCTGCAATCGATTGAGAAAGGCGAAGGCTTCGGCCTGTCCGCCGAAGAGCTCAAAGGAGAAGGTTGAGCCAGCCGAAGTCGACTGGCGCTCCATCAACAAGCGCTGAGGATGACCGGGCGGGAGCAGCGGAGGGTAGTGAACGCACGCCACTCTTGGATGGCCCGCGAGAAAATTCGCGATGATCCCGGCGTTCTCCGCAGCCCGGTTCATGCGCAAGGACAAGGTCTCGAGCGAGCGGCCGAGCATCCAGCAGGAATGCGCGTCGAGCTGCGTGCCAATGGCGCTGCGCATCGCCCGAATTATTTTGAGATGCGCGCAAGAGCCGACGACGGCGCCGCCGATGAGATCGCTGTGTCCGCCAACATATTTAGTGAGCGAATAGAGCGACAGATCGGCGCCGTGCCGCAGCGGGGATTGAAAAACGGGGCCCAGAAGCGTGTTGTCGCAGCAAATGATCGGTTCGGAACCTTGCCTCGTCGCAATCTCATCGCTCATTCGCTTCACGAGCGCGATATCGACGAGGCTGTTCATCGGATTGGACGGCGTCTCGATGAAGATCAGCGCGATGCGCCCAATGTCCATCGTTCGCTTTGCAGCCGCTCGGATGTTTTCTTCATCGAGCCCGTCGGTGAAGCCGACGCCGGTTATTCCGAAGGGCGCCAGAGTTTTATCAATGAGAACTTCCGTTCCCCCATAGAGCGGACGACTGCGTAAAATCGTTTCTCCCGGACGCACGAATGCGAGAATCGTCGTAACGATGGCCGACATGCCCGAGGAAAAGACGAGACCGCACTCCGCATGCTCGTAGATCGCCAGACGGTCCTCGACGATCTCTAGATTGGGATGATTAAAGCGCGAATAGACGAGACCGGTTTCTTCGCCTTCGGGCGGCGCACGACGGCCGGCCATATAGTCGAAGAAGTCGCGCCCGTCTTCCGCCGTTCGAAACACGAAAGTCGACGTCAGAAATACGGGCGGCTTGACCGACCCTTCAGACAGCGCCGGGTCGTAACCGTAGCCCAGCATCAGCGTTTCCGGCTGAAGCACGCGGTTGCCGATGCTGGCCTTATGATAACGCGCGCTATCCATTGCCACGTCCTTGAAACTCCCTGGGAGCGACCAGGCGGCGCCGCCACAGTAGAAATAGAGCGCTGAAGCTCAGTTGCTCGCGGCCGAGGCTTTTGACTCTGCCATCTCGGCCAACGTCTCCAGGGCGGCGTCGATGTCGGCGGCCGTATGATCCGCGCTGATCTGGAAGCGAATTTCCTCGTCCCCCTTTGGCACGACGGGATAGGTCAGGCCGGTCACTAAAACGCCTCGGCGGCGCAGATGGGCGACGAGCGCCAATGTGCGAGCGCTGTCACGCGTGACCAGCGGCACGACGGGATGCTCGCTGGGCAGCGTCTCGAAGCCGAGCCTGATCAGCCCCGCCTTGAAGCGCGCGGTCATCGCCCGCAGATGCTCAAGCAAAGACAGGCCCTGAGGGCTGTCCAGAACATTGATCGCTTGGTGCGCCGCGGCGGCCTCGGCTGGCGTGATCGGATTCGAGTAGACGTAAAAGGGCGAGCGCTCGCGCAAGTAGCGAATGAGGATTTCGTCGCCTACGACATAGCCGCCGTTGACGCCGAAGGCCTTGCCAAGCGTCGCCACCAGAATATCGACGGGGCCGGCATGCGTATATTCTTCCGTACCGCGCCCAGTCGCGCCGAGAGCGCCAACGCCATGCGAATCATCGACGACGACGATCACCCCCTCCCGAAAAGCGCTATCGCGACTGCGCGCCAGCGACATGACACGGTCCAGCGGCGCGTGATCGCCCCGCATGCTGAACACGCCGTCAGTCACGATGATGGCGCGGTTGCATGATTTTGCCGCCTCGTCGAGACATCGCTCAAGTTCGCCCATGTCGAGATGTTTGTAGATTCGCTTTTCCTCAGGCGCCGCAAGAGAGATCGCATTGATGATGCAATTGTGATTAAGCTCATCGCTAATGACGGCGGTCTTCTTGCCGACAAGCTGAGGAATGAGGCCCATGATCGCGGCATAGGCGGACGAAAAAATAATCGCAGCCGGACGAGAATGAAAATCGGCGAGCCGACGCTCCAGCGCGACATGAGGCGACCATGTTCCGCTGATGAAGCGCACGGCGCCTGGCCCGGCGCCAAATTTCGCCGCCGCTTTTTCCTCGGCGGCGATCACCTCTTCTCGCAACGACATGCCAAGGTAATTATTGGCGTTCATACGTAGGAAAGGCTTGTCGCCTTCGCCCTCGATGAGAAAGCGCGGACCATTGCCGTCGCGCGGCGCAATAACGCCGCAGAGGACGCTTTCCGCGCCCTTGAGCAGCCCGGCGCGCGAAAGCTCGTCGAGTTGCGCAGCAAGCGCCCTAGCCAAACCGTGCGTTGGCATTTTCAACCTCATCTGAAATTGGATCCTCAAATGGACCTGCCGTCTCGCCAAGACGCGCGAGCATATCCCGCGTCATGGCGACAAGATCGAAGCGTGGGCTAAAACCCCAATCTTCCCGCGCCGCGCCGGAGTCGAGCGACTGCGGCCACGAATCGGCAATCGCCTGCCGCAATGGATCGATGCGGTAATCCACGGCGAAGGACGGAACGTGTTGGCGAATTTCGGCGGCAATTTCATGCGGCGTAACGCTCATGCCGGTGACATTATATGCATTCCGATATCGCAGACGCTGAGGATCAGCCTCCATGAGTTCGATGATGGCGCGTATCGCGTCTGGCATATACATCATGTCGAGACGCGTCTCCTCGGAAAGGAAACAGGAATAGCGCTTGCGCCGAGCAGCGGCGTGAAACATTTCGACGGCATAGTCGGTCGTGCCGCCGCCCGGCGGCGCCGCCCAAGAAACAAGGCCTGGCAAGCGCAGCCCGCGCGCGTCTACGCCGAAACGGATCGCGTAATAGTCGCAGAGCAATTCGCCAGCGACCTTGGTGACGCCGTAAATCGTCGTCGGCCTTTGGATTGTCATCTGCGGCGTGCGACGACGCGGCGTCGAGGGGCCGAAAGCCGCAATCGAGCTTGGGAAAAATACCTGGCAACCAAACCGACGGGCGGCCTCGAGCACATTATAGAGACCGCTCATATTGACGTTCCAGGCATCTTGCGGCCTCTCCTCGGCGACTGCCGAAAGAAGCGCGGCGAGATGATAGATGGCGCCAATGTCGCGTCGCTCGATTAAATCGGCGACCGCTTCTGCCTGGGCGCAGTCGAGGCGCTCATAGGAGTCGTCAGCCGGCTGCGCCTCGGAGAGATCCGAGGCGACGACGCGCGTCGCGCCATATCGCTCGCGTAACGCCGGCGTCAGCTCGGCGCCGATCTGGCCAAGCGCGCCAGTGACGAGAATGCCTCGCATGCCCTTCCGATGCCGCGGCGGCTCTCAAGTGCGTTGAGCGCCCTACTCCTCAGTTATGGCTGGTTTCCGCCGCGCCAATATCCGCTCAAGGCGTTTTTTCCGGTTAAAGAGCGGCGACGCTATCGAGGCCGAGCGCCTTGAGGCTTGCGGTTAAGGAGCGCGTTTCCGCCTCTTCATAGAGCGCGAGTTCATCAAGGACCGGCGCGCCGAGCGCCGCCTCAAAGGCGCGTCGGTCGGCGCCCACGCTGAATTCCTCCGCGCCCTGCTCCCCAAGGTTCGAGCGAAAGATGCCGGCGGCGCTGACCGGCAGGAAATCCTCGTAAAGAATTGGCTCAGCGCGCAGAGCCCCGATCTGCATGAGATCGTCCAACGAAGGAGGAAACGCAGGCGCCCCTGCCCTCGCGCTCGGATCGGCCGAGTAGCGGAAAAAGGCGAGCTTTTCGCGTCGCAGCGTCTCATAGTCGTCGGGGAACGCCGCAAAGCGCCGGCCCAGCTCTTCATTGAATGCCTGCGCATTGGCGCCGTCAGTTGCAAGCGGAGCCGCGGCTTGAGCCTCAGCGAGAAGCCTGTCGTAAAGCGCGCGTCCCTTCGCGGTCAGCGCCGCGCCTCTTTGCTCGATCTCGCCGAAACGCGCGGCATGCGCGCCGGTAGCGCGCCGGCCGTCTTCCTCGATGAATGCAACAGGCTCGGGCCGCGCCTTGAAGCTGGTCTGGCGTAACAGGATTGGACAGCGGCGACGGGGGGGTCCTTCAACGATCGCTTTCGGACTCAGACCGCGCGCCGCCATCGCGTTGTGCGCGGCGTCGATATCGAGCGCATGCAAGGTGAGATGATTGATATGCGGCCCTTTGAAGCAAACAATGTCGGCGAGCAGCGGATGCGTCGCATAGAGCTTTCGGTAGACGGCCGATGAGACCGTCGCCTGCCCGTTCCATTGGAACGTTTTCGCCGTTTCAACGACGAATTCGCGCGCCTCTTCATCGTCGAACCCGCGTCTTTCAAAGAGATCGATCAGCTCCCGACAGCGCGGCGTAAAAATATCGCGCTGAGCGAGAATCTTCGCTGCGATCTCGCGCGCTTCCGCGTCAGAGATAAGATCCGGTCTGAGAAGCGAGGTGAAGATGCGGAACGGGCAAGCCCGCAATGCGTTTTCGCCGATCGGACGGAAGGCGGTCGAATGCACCGGAATCCCGGCAACCGATAGGTCGTAGTAGCTAACAGGCGTCATGCCCATTATCGCGAAGAGTCGGCGCAGGGTCGACAGTTCCTCGGCCGTCCCAACACGTATGGCGCCATGGCGCTCGACGTTGAGTCGTTCGAGTTCCCCACTTTCAGCAAGGCGCCGCTCGAGCTGCGGATCGTTGGAAAGCGTTTCCCGGTTCACGTCAGCCACGAGCTTTTTCATAGCGCGATACTGCGGCGCTTCGGCCTGATACATATCCGAGATCGCTGACGCGAACATCGCACGGACGGCGTCGGCGGAGGCGGTATTGTCGCTCATTCGCAGCTCTGACCAATCGTTGATTGCTCTTCCTATGTAAGTCGTCGGCGCCAGAAAACATGGGCGCGGCGCTGTTAAGACTACGCCTCCAAATCGAATTTGACGCCCTGCGCTAGCGGCAGTTCGCCCGAATAATTGATCGTATTGGTGGCGCGGCGCATATAGGCCTTCCAGCAGTCGGACCCGGCTTCGCGGCCGCCGCCGGTCTCCTTTTCGCCGCCGAAGGCGCCGCCGATTTCGGCGCCAGATGGTCCGATGTTCACATTCACGATGCCGCAGTCCGATCCATCGGCGGCCATGAAGCGTTCGGCTTCATCCAGACGCGAGGTGAAAATCGACGACGCGAGCCCGTGCGCCACGTTGTTATTCAATCGGATCGCTTCATCGAGGCTGCGGAATCTCATCACATACAGGATTGGCGCGAAGGTTTCGCGCCGCACGATCTCCGTTTGGCCCGGCATTTCTGCAAGCGCCGGACGCACGTAGAAAGCGTCGGGATATTTTTCGGCAAGCACGCGTTCACCGCCCTCAATTACGCCCCCTGCTCTGCGGACTTCGTCGAGCGCGGCGCACATCGCCGCATAGGCGTCTCGGTCGATGAGAGGACCGACAAGCGAAGCGCCGTCTCTGGGATCGCCAACCGAAATGGAGGCGTAGGCTTGCCGCAACCGCGCAAGAAGATCGTCATAGACGTCTTCATGCACGATGAGCCGGCGTAATGTCGTGCATCGCTGACCCGCCGTGCCCATCGCCGCGAATGCGATCGCTCGCACAGCAAGATCAAGCGGCGCCGAGGCGCAAACCACGGCGGCGTTGTTGCCGCCGAGTTCAAGGATCGATCGCGCAAAACGTTGCGCAAGCCGCGGCGCCACAGCGCGGCCCATAGCCGTCGAACCTGTAGCGGAAATGAGCCGGACCCGCGTGTCTTCGACCAACGCCTCGCCGATGTCGCGCCGGCCGATGAGCGCGTTTGAAAGACCGTCCGGCGCATCGCCAAAACGCGCCGCCGCGCGCTCGACCAGCGCTTGCGTCGCAAGCGCGACCAGCGGCGTTTTTTCCGAAGGCTTCCAAACCACTGCATCGCCGCAGACCAGAGCAAGCGCTGCGTTCCAGGCCCAAACGGCGACCGGAAAGTTGAAGCTGGTGATCACGCCCGTGACGCCGAGCGGATGCCACGTCTCCATCATCCTGTGACCACGGCGTTCGGTGGCGATCGTCAGCCCGTGCAGTTGGCGCGACAGGCCAACGGCGAAGTCGCAGATGTCGATCATCTCCTGGACTTCACCGAGACCTTCCGTCGTAACCTTGCCAGCCTCGATCGTGACAAGACGGGCGAGCTCAGTCTTAGCCGCTCGCAGCTCTTCTCCCAGCAAGCGCACGAATTCGCCTCGGCGCGGCGCTGGAATGTTGCGCCAGATGCGAAACGCATCCTCGGCGCGCGCGATGGTCTGCTGAACCATCGCCGAATTGGCGCTCTCGACCCGCGCAATTGTCTCGCCAGTGATCGGTGAACGCGTCGTCAGCGACCCACGCTCAAACGTCTGCGATTCCAACCCGAAATTACGGAGAAGAGCCGCAGTTTCAACGGCAATATCGGCATGCGGAACGCGCGCCTCCATCTCAACTCCCGTCGTTCGCCATGGCTTACGCGGCTGGCGCCGTCGTTGCATCCGCCTATGTATGCATAATCACGCAAATGCCCGCACGCATCAATCTAATGCGGATGCGCGCAAAAAGCTCTCGGATATGGACAGCTCGGAGTTCAGGAACCCACACGTCGCGCGAAATTACGATCCCCTGCCCGTCATGCTGACGCGCGGACAGGGCGCATATCTGTGGGATGTCGAAGGGCGGCGCTATATCGACATGATGAGCGCCTATTCGGCTGTCAGCCTCGGTCACGCTCATCCCCGAATTCTAGCAAAACTTGCCGAGCAGGCGCAGCGGCTCGCCGTGCCTTCCCGCGCCTTTTACAATGACAGGCTTGGACCTTTTCTTGAAGAGCTCTGCAAGCTGACAGGGCTCGACGTCGCTCTTCCAATGAACACCGGAGCGGAGGCCGTCGAGACGGCGATCAAGGCGGCGCGTCGCTGGGGCAACCGAGTAAAAGGGATCGCCAATCCAGAGATCATCGTCGCCGAAGGCAACTTCCATGGCCGCACCACGACGATCATCAGCTTCTCTTCCGAAAGCGAATATCGTGATGGGTTTGGTCCGTTCATGCCGGGCTTTCGCGCGGCGCCATTTGGCGATCTCGCGGCGTTCGAAGCCGTCATTACCCCAAACACTGCAGCCATTCTCGTAGAGCCGATCCAGGGCGAGGCAGGCGTTATCGTGCCGCCCGATGGTTGGCTCACTGGGCTGCGCCGACTGTGCGACAAGCGCGGAATTTTGCTGTTGCTCGACGAGGTCCAGTCCGGGCTGGGACGTAGCGGGACATGGTTCGCCTTCCAGCATGAGAATATCGTCCCCGACGGCGTCACGCTCGGAAAGGCGCTCGGCGGCGGCGTGCTGCCGGTTTCGGCCTTCGTCGCAAAGCGCGAAGTCATGGACGTGTTCACGCCCGGCTCGCACGGGTCTACCTTCGGCGGCAACGCTCTCGCCGCCGCTATCGGACTCGAAGCGCTTCATATCCTTCAGGACGAGCGACTGGTCGAGCGCAGCCAAGCGCTCGGCGCGAGAATGCTGCAACGGCTGCACACGATGCGCGCTCCGGCGATCAGGGAAATTCGCGGGCGCGGCCTATGGGCGGGCGTGGAGATGGAGCCGCGCTACGCCAGCGCGCGAGACGTCTGCGAGGGCCTGATCGACAAGGGCGTGCTGACGACCTCGACGCATCACACGGTCGTTCGCCTCGCGCCGCCTTTTGTCATCTCTCAAGACGACCTCGATCTCGCGCTCGACGCCGTAGAGGCGGTGATCTCGAAATTTGACGCGCCACGCCACGTCAGCGGCGAGGCTACAGGCGCCGACCAGCGGCTCGAAGCATAGAAGCAGCGGTCATGCGCGAAAGCGTTCGCCCTTCGGATCATAGAACGGCGAAAGAGAGGCGCTCGCCGGCCGACGTTCGCCGGCAATTTCGAGTTGATATTCGCCTGACAGCACGAATGTCGGATCGACCCCGTCGGCATTGCGAACATAGCCATAGCCGATCGCCTTGCCGATCGAATACCCATATCCGCCGCTCGATAGCCAACCAACGCGCACGCCATTGCGATAGATCGTTTCGCGCCCGAGCAGAACAGCATCAGGTTCATCGACGGTGAAGCCTGCAAGAAGGCGGGGCAAGGGAGCGCCAGCGGCCTCGATGAGCGCTTCTCTCCCCTGAAATGGCGCGCCCGATTTCATTTTTACGGCCCAGCCCAGTCCCGCCATCGGCGGCGTGTGATCTGGACCGATATCGGAACCCCAAGCGCGGTAGCCCTTCTCCAGACGAAGAGATTCGATTGCTCTGTAACCTGCGTCGACGAGTCCGAACGATGCGCCCGCCTCACATAGCGCGTCATAGACCGATGCGGCGAAATCGACAGGGACGTGAAGCTCCCAGCCGAGTTCGCCCACATAAGTGACGCGGATCGCCAGCACTGGCGCGCCCGCCAAACGAATTTCTTGGGCGCTCATGAAAGGGAAGGCGACATTCGAAAAATCATCGTCGCAGCAGGATACAAGTATCTCTCTCGCGCGCGGTCCCATCAACGCCAGCACCGAATTCGCCGAGGTGACGTCGATCAGCGTTGCGTCCATTCCTTGAGGAATCGACCGCCTGATCCAGTCGAAGTCATGCGTTCCGAAGGCCGTCCCAGTCACCACATAGAAGCGGTCCTTGGCCAATCGCGTGATCGTCAGATCGCATTCAATGCCGCCTTTGCGGTTCAACAACTGGGTATAGGTTACGGCGCCAGGCGGCTTGGCGACATTATTCGCGGCGATCCAGGACAGCGCCGCTTCTGCGTCTTTGCCGACGACGAGCGCCTTGGCGAAGCTCGTCTGATCGAAAAGAGCCGCCGCCTCCCGGCATGCGCGATGCTCTCTTCCGACCGCATCGAACCAGCCCGGCCGGCCAAACGAGTAGCGATCCTGCGGCTCTTCTCCGGCGTTTAAATCCGCAAACCAGTTGGGCCGCTCGAAGCCCATCTTTTCGCCAAAGCATGCGCCTTTCGCTTTGAGCCGCTCATAGAGCGGAGAGCGCCGCAGCGGACGGCCTGACGTAAACTCCTCGAAGGGCCAGGCGATGCTGTAATGGCGCGCATATGCTTCCAGCGTTCGCACGCGCACCCAAGAAGGATCCCTATGTGGCGCGCCGAAGCGGCGGATATCAACGGGCCAGAGATCGAACGGCTGTTCGCCGTCGGCCGCCCATTCCGCGAGCGCCATGCCGGCGCCGCCTGCAGAAGCGATGCCGAAGGCGTTGAAGCCGGCGCCGACGAAGAAATTGCGCACTTCCGGCGCTTCGCCGATCATCCAATTGCCGTCGGGCGTGAAGCTTTCGAGGCCGTTGATCATTTGCTTGACGCCCGCCTCGGCGAGCGCCGGCACGCGCCCAAGCGCAAGATCCATGATCGGTCCGAAATGATCCCAATCGTCTTCGAGAAGCCGGAAGGCGAAATCCTCGGGCACGGCGCCCGATGACCAGGGCACGGGATTGGGCTCGTAGCCGCCCATGACGAGCCCGCCGACTTCCTCCTTGTAATAGGTCAGCCGATCTGGATCGCGCAGCGTCGGCAGATCGCTGGTCACGCCATCGATCTTCTCGGTCAGGATATATTGGTGATGCACGGCGGAGAGCGGAACGGCGACGCCGGCGCGCGCCGCGAGCGGCTGGGTCCAGAGGCCTGCGCAAAGCACGAGCTTCTCGCAGGCGACGACGCCTTGATTGGTGACGACTCCGTGCACGCGATCGTTCTCGATGATGAAGTCGGTGATCGCGACGTTCTCGATCAGCTTCGCGCCGGCAAGCCGCGCGCCTTTCGCAAGCGCCTGCGTGATGTCTGAGGGATTCGCCTGTCCGTCGGTCGGCAGGAAGGCCGCGCCGACGACGTCTTCGACATTCATCAGCGGCCAGAGCGCCTGCGCCTCCTTGGCGCTCATGAGCTGCATCTCGAGGCCAAAGCTCCTTGCGGAAGTGGCCTGCCGCTTGACCTCGATCCACCGATCGGCGTTGCAGGCGAGGCGCAGACCGCCATTGCGTCGCCAGCCCGTCGCATAGCCAGTCTCGTCCTCAAGCCGATTATAGAGCTCTACAGAATAGCCGAGGAGCTTGGTGATGTTGGCGTTGGTCCGCAGCTGACCGATCAGTCCGGCGGCATGCCAAGTCGAACCCGACGTCAGTTGATGGCGTTCAATGAGCAGCGTCTCGACGCCGCGCTTGGCAAGGTGGTAGGCGACTGAGCAGCCGACGATGCCCCCTCCAACGACGACGATCTGCGCGCTTCGCGGAAGGTCCGTCATGCTCTTTCGATCTCCTGGAACGCCGCCCAGGCGTTCTCGAAGCGGGACATGTTTTGATCAGAGTAAGCGACGTAGTCGAAATCGATCGTCGATCGACTTTCGGAGACAAGACTCCACAGCGTTTCGCGCAAGAGCGAGGCGCACAGCATCGCCTTGAAACGGCGGCGCAGCGAGTCGCCCGCAGGCGCTTCGAAATATTCTTCAAGCATCGCATCGTCGTCGGCGACGTCGAAACCGTTGTTCGAAGAAAGTCCGCCGAGATCGAACAGAGGCGTGTTCCAACCCGCATAGTCCCAATCGACGAGCCAGAGACGGCGCCCGTCGTCAATGAAATTGGCGGCGAGGAGATCGTTATGACCAAAAACGAGATCGATTGGGCCAGTGGCCGTTTCCAGAATTTCGCTCGCCGCGAGCAAGCCCGGCAATTGCTGCGATATTCGGCTTCGATCCTCGACGAGCGTGTAAGCGTAGTCGCGGATGATATGAAAGACATTGAAAGCGAGGGTCGGCCCGCGTAAATGCCGCGCGACCTCGCGATGAACGCGCTTGACAAGATCGACACAGCGCGTGCGCTTCTTCCGCACGTCCTCCGGCTCATAGGTTCGGCCGGGAATATATTCGAGCGCCATCGCCATGGGCGCGGCGCAAAGAACCTTCGGCGAAACGCCGGCCGCTCCCGCCGCCCTGCTCGCCGCAAGTTCGTTGAAGCGCATGACCCCATGAACGGGGATGTCGCCGCCAAGACGAACGACGACCCGCCGATCGCCATCCGTTACGATATAATTTTTGTTCGTGATGCCGCCGAGCAACGGCGCAATATCGATCGGCCCACGCCAGAGTGGAAGCGCACGGATCAGAGTTTCCGGGTCGTCGGTTTGGGCTGACATGGGCTCCCGGCGCAACAAGGCTAACTCTGGCTAAGCTAATATACGTAGCTTTCACGCAATGGCCATGGGCCTGCGATGGGCGCTGGGGAAAACCCTGTGGGCCGCAAGGTGACATGGTCGCGTAGGCGTCATAGCCTTAAGTCAAGATCGTTCGAGGTCGGCTATGTATGCGACGACGATTCGCGGCACGAGCTACAGGTTCCCGGACCTAAAAGCGCTGATGGCGAAGGCGACTCCGCTGCGTTCCGGAGACTGCCTGGCCGGAATCGCCGCGACGAGCGCCGCCGAACGCGTCGCAGCGCAGATGGCCCTCGCCGATCTTCCCTTGAGCACATTCTTGAACGAGGCGCTCGTTCCTTACGAAGAGGACGAGGTCACGCGACTGATCCTCGACAGCCACGATCGTAAAGCCTTTGCGCCGATCGCTTCGCTGACTGTCGGCGAATTTCGCGACTGGCTCCTCTCCGACGCGGCCGATGAGGAATCGCTTTCGGCTTTGACCTTCGGACTGACGCCAGAAATGGCGGCGGCCGTCTCCAAAATATGCCGCAACCAAGACCTGATCCTCATCGCCGCCAAGCGCCGCGTCGTCACCAGGTTTCGCAATACGCTCGGCCTACGTGGCCGACTTTCGTCCCGCATCCAGCCAAACCATCCGACCGACGACGCGCGCGGCGTTCTGGCAAGCGCCATCGACGGGCTTCTCCTCGGCAATGGCGATGCGGTTATCGGCGTCAACCCGGCGTCGGACAGTCCGGAGCAATGCTACGAACTCCTGCGCCTTCTCGACGAACTGCGCGAGACGCTCAATATTCCCACGCAGTCCTGCGTCCTCGCTCATGTCACCACGACGCTGCAGCTCATGGAGCGGCAGGCGCCCGTCGATCTCGTTTTCCAGTCGATTGGTGGAACGCAAGCCGCCAATTCAAGTTTCGGAATCGATCTGGCGATGTTGCGCGATGCGCGCGAGGCGGCGCTCGCGTTAAACCGCGGAACGATCGGCGACAATGTCATGTATTTTGAAACCGGCCAGGGAAGCGCGCTTTCAGCGAACGCCCACTGGAATTGCGATCAGCAGACGATCGAGGCGCGCGCCTATGGGGTCGCGCGGATGTTCGATCCGCTGTTGATCAATACGGTCGTGGGATTTATCGGGCCGGAATATCTCTTCGACGGCAAACAGATCACGCGGGCGGCGCTCGAAGATCACTTCTGCGGCAAGCTGCTTGGGCTGCCGATGGGCTGTGACGTCTGCTACACCAACCATGCGGAAGCCGACCAGAACGATATGGATGATCTCCTGACTCTTCTCGCCATCGCTGGCGTCAATTATGTCATGGGCGTGCCTGGAGCGGACGACGTGATGCTGAATTACCAAAGCACCTCTTATCATGACGTGCTCGCCGTGCGGCGCATGCTCGATCTGGCGCCCGCTCCAGAGTTCGCGCAATGGCTCGCCGATGTTGGCCTGACGGACACGCGGGGCGAAATGCAGCCACACGCGCTTCCCGCGTCATTTGCGCCGCTTCTCGAAAGAGCCTGAGAATGGCCGATCGTCGCCCGACGCCTCTCGACATGATCTCGAAACTGCGTTCGGCGACGCCCGCGAGAATTTTCCTGCCGCGCGCCGGAGCGGCGCTGACCACGCGAGCCACTTTGGATTTTCAGCTGGCGCACGCCGAAGCAAGAGACGCGGTTGAAGAGCGGCTCGACGCCGAAACCCTCTTTGGCGACCTGACTTCACGCGGGCTAAAGGTTGTTTGCGTAAGAAGCGCTGCGCGCGATCGGCGCAGCTTTCTGCTGCGCCCGGATCTTGGCCGAAGACTGGACGATGAGTCCCGCGAGCGGCTGAAATCTGCAGCGGGCGACTATGATCTTGCCTTCGTCATCGCCGAAGGCCTATCCGCCCGCGCCATCGATCGGCACGCAATTCCTCTCCTCGAAAAGACGCTGCGCTCGCTCGATCGATATTCATGGAAAGTCGCGCCCATCGTTCTCGCCGAACAGGGCCGCGTCGCGCTCGGCGACGACATCGGCGAAACGCTTGGCGCACGACTAGTGGCGGTTTTCATCGGCGAACGGCCCGGGCTCTCTTCGCCCGACAGCCTGGGCGTCTATCTCACCTTTGCGCCTCGCGTCGGTTGCACCGACGCCGAGCGCAACTGCCTCTCGAATATTCGTCCGCAGGGACTCTCCTATGACGACGCGGCTCGAAAGCTGCTCTATCTTTGCAATGAGGCGCGCCGACGCCAATTGACCGGCGTGGAACTCAAAGAGGAAGCCGAGACGCTTGCGTCGGAGCAGTTGCGCGCGATCGACGAAAAAGAAAGCTGAGCGTCGTCCCTTGGTGGGTCATCCGCTGGGAGCCTAGGCATTTAGACCCAACCCGATCGAACCAATTCACGTAAACGGTCGGCCGCCGCGGTCGCGCTTTTGGAGCTCAGCGTTTCCAAGATTCAAATCGTCCATTGATCGCGAAGCTTTCGCTCGCCTATATGCTTGCCAGCGAAAAGACCGTCCGCCGCGCGGCGGCGCGCCGATCCTGAACTGGAGCATAGAATGCCGCTAGGGGCCGATTTCATCCTTGAGGCGCTGGCGAGCGAAGGACTCGACCATTTGTTCATGGTGCCGGGCGGGCTCGTCGATCCTTTTTTGCCGGCATTGGGCAGGCAGAAGGCGCTCACCCCGATCGTTGCCGCGCAAGAAGGCGGGGCCGCCTATATGGCGGACGGCTACGCGCGGGCGAGCGGAAATTTCGGCGCCGCGCTCTGCATCGGCGGACCCGGCCTGACTAACACTGTCACCGCAGTGGCGACCGCGCAGACCGACGGCTCTCCGCTTCTTCTGCTGAGCGGCGAGGTCGCGACCGTCCTTGAAGGGTTAGGCGTGTTTCAGGACGCAAGCCCTCAGACTCTCGATGACGTTACCGTCATGAAGCCGCTGACGCGCTATTCCTCGTCAATCGACAATCCGCGGAATATGCCGCATCTGTTTCAGCACGCGCTGCTGCAGCTTCGCACCCGACCCGCAGCGCCGGTGCATCTCTCACTGCCCGGAGACTGTCTCGCCGAAGAGCTTTCCGTCAGCCATTCTCCCATCGATCGGGCGCTGGTCGACTATAATGCGCTGTCGATGGCCGCCGCCGAGGCGTCTCTAAGGCATTTTTCAGCCGGACCCGACGGCAAGCCGCCCATCAAAATCGCAATTTTCGCCGGTGCCGGAGTCGAACATTCAAACGCCGCCAGCGCACTGAAGGAATTCGCCGAGCTTTGGCGCATTCCCGTCGCGACGACGCTGCGCGGCAAAGGCGTCTTTCCGGAGAATCATCCGCTTTCGCTCGGCGTCTTCGGCTATGCGGGGACGCACCACGCACGCGCCGCCCTGATGGACCCGTCGCTCGATCTCCTCATCATTTTGGGATCAGGACTGAACGAGCGCGACACAATGCATTGGGCGCTGCAGGTGAAGCCCGATGCGTCGATTTGCGTAAATCTGCTTCCTTCTGCGATCGGGACGCATGTGCACGATGGCGGCATTGTCGGCAGCTGCGGCGCTTATCTCCGCTTTCTGCTCGACCAAAGCGATAAGTTGCGCGGGTATCTCGAGCCGGCGCTCTCCGCGCGCGACGCTTGGGTTTCTGAAATTCGCTCCAAGCCCCGCCTGCAGGACCCGGAAAACTGCGAGAGCGACGCCGTTCCGATTCATCCGGCGCGCATTATTCGCGAGTTGAGGAAGGCGTTCCCGCGCGACGGCGTTCTGGTGGTGGACTCCGGCGCGCATCGCGCTTTCGCCGGCCATTACTGGGAAGCTTATGAACCGAGGACTTACGTTTCCGCCACCAACCTCGCTCCTATGGGCTGGGCCATCGGGGCCTCGATCGGCGTCCAATGCGCGCGACCGGACCGGCGCGTGGCGGTCATCACTGGCGATGGCTGCATGCGCATGGGAGGCATGGAAATCGCTACCGCTGCGCGCTACCAACTGCCGGTGATCTACATCGTCATCAACAATGCCGCGCTTGGCAATGTCTGGCTGCGCGCCCATGGACTTGGGCCGACGCCCGACGAACTGACCCGATTGCCTGACCACGACTGGGCCGGTTTTGCGCGCGCCTTGGGGTCGCGCGCGGAAACTGTGCGTTCGCCTAACGAACTCGCCGGCGCTTTCGAAAGAGCGCTGCAGGGCGAGGGCCCCTGCCTCATCGACGTTAAGGCGGACAAGGCCTTCACGACGCCGGTCAAGGATTGGGCGGAGGCCATCGCGGCCTATTCCTATCACGAGTGAGAGAGCGCCGATGGCTCAGCTGCCTTTCGATCCTTCAACGCTTTCGCCCGAAGATCGCTTACGCTACGACCGCATGGTCGCGAGGCGAAAATCGCAAGGCGCGGGATTTGGCGGCCCTTACGCCGCCTTGATGAACCATCCGCAGCTTTGCGAGAAGATCGAGGATCTCGGCTATTACCTGAAGTTTGAGGGCCATCTGCCGCGCGATGTCTATCAATTCGTCGTGCTATGCGTCGCGCGGCGGACCGGCGCAGCCTTCGAATGGGTCGACCACATTCAGCATGCCGAGGAGGCAGGCGTGCCGCCGTCGCTTATCGCCGCCTTGCAGCGGGGCGAAGACGTCAGCGCCGTCGCACATGCGCCCTATGACGTCGTCGCCGAAGTGCTGGCTTCAACATTGTCCTGGCAAAACATTCCGCAGGGCGTTCAGGACGAAGCCATCAAGACGTTCGGCGTCAAGGGCTTTGTCGAAATCGTCGTGTTGTCTGGTTTTTACCAAATGTTTTCGGCGATCAATCAGGGCTTCGACGTGACGTTGCCACCCGGCGTCGAAAAGCCGTTCAAATGACCGGCTGACCTTCCCAGGTGGCGAAAGACCATTCCAGATCGGCTCCGAGCCTAAACTGCGCAATTTGGGTCGCTCGGAACATAGAACTCTCCCATCGGTTTTATCCTGACGGCTCAGCGATGATTGCCGGAATTGAGTTTTAGGAGAGTGGGATCAATGGTTGCATTTACTGAGGCTGGCGACGGCCGTCTTAACTGTTCCGAAGAGCCCGGCAGCCGCGATGCATTGAATTCATCGGCGCTGTCTGAAGAAGACTCCCCCAATCTTGAGGAACCGGCCCGGGGGCGCTACTCGGTCGCTCAGGTGAAGGATTCGGTCTGGGAAACTGTCGACAACTTTGTTCAATCCGGCGCCGCCGACCAAATGCGCGGCTACGCTAATCAAGCCATGGGCAAGACCAAGTTGACTCTCGGCATGGCCACGCAGTCGCCCAGTCTCGCGCTCGCCGGACTGGCGCAGATCGTTGTTGGAGAATTTCAAAAATCAATCGGCGAGGCGAAGCGCGCTGAGGACGGAGAAGACATCTTTCGAGGATTGTAGCGCCAAGCGGTTTGCCATCAGTCTCCACTCTGGCAGGCGCTCGTTGCGCTCTCATCATGGTCGTCGCCGACACGTGGGCTCTAGGAGCCCATCGGCGTGATTCTCGCGCCCCCTGCTGATCGCCAGCACGATCACTCTCGGCCACTCGTTCCCGCAACACAAAATCCATCTTCCTGAATGCGAGCGAAAGCGCAGCATGTAGAGGAACAATCAAACGATCCGCAAGTTCAATGTACGCCCAGCGGGGCAGTAAGAGCGGAGAAGAGGACATGAGCGTAACGTCGCAGGTCACGAATAAGGTTCAAGAGGCGCAGGACGCCGTTAGTAACGCGTCCGCAAACGCCGCCGCCAAGGCCTCTTCGATCGCCGAAGACATGAGCGCCAGAATGGACGAAACGATGGATAAGGCCGACGCCGCTCTGGCGACCGTAGCGCGGCAGTCCCGCGAAGTCGCAGAGAAGGCGAGAACCGCGACCGAAGGTTTTAAGACGACCATTGAAGATACTGTGCGCGAGCAACCCTTAGCCGCACTGTTGCTTGCGATCGCCGGCGGATTCTTGGTCGGAACGATGTGGAAGAGCCGGAGCTAATCTCGCGCGATGAACATGTTCCTCGATCCGATATTCCGCCGGGTTGACGAAACCATCGAGAACGCGACGCGAGGGGCGTCGCATTTCGCGATCGTTGTCATCCTCACTTTGTTCGCTCTCGGCTTCACGACAGCGGCCGCCCATGCTTATGCGACGGAGATCTGGGGCGAAATCACAGGAAATCTCGTGATCGCCGGAGTCTTCGTCTTCCTTGCCATCATTGTCTATTTCGTCACCGCGAGCCGGCGAGCACGCCCTGATGAAACCCAGATTGAGGCGGTCGAACTCGAAGCGCAAGGCCTCTCAGCCATGGCGCTGGCCGACCAATTTCTAAAGTCGAATAGCGACATGGTTAAATCCATCGGGTCGCTGGCGCCGGTCGCGGCCAAGGCCGTCGCCGAGCGGGTCGGACCTAATCTTCATCTGATCATCGGCGCCGCATTGGGATTGATGATCGCCTCCAAACTTGCAGAAAAGCTTGACAGGACAGGGGCTCCAGAAGCGTAATGCCATGGCCGTGGCCAACGGCGCGAGCGTACGAGGTGTGCGTTGCTCCCGAGAGCGAATTGGAAAGGCTCTCTCAAGATCGCTGAGCTCACCTGCCCGGTAGCGCTCTATTCCGCGACTTCGACATCCGACAGGATCGCCTTTCATACGATTAATCGGGCGACCGGCCATCGCGTGCGACGGACCTTTGTCGACAGCGAGACTGGAAAGCAGGTTGAATCAGGCGATCAAGTCAAAGGCTATGAGGTCGACAAGAACGAATATGTCACTCTAGAGCCCGAGGAGATCGCGCAGGCGAGGCCACAGAGCGACAAGGCTCTAATGATTGACGCCTTTTTGGATTTGGACGAAATCGACAACGTCTATTTCGACAAGCCTTACTATCTCTCGCCGTCACAAAGCGACGCGAACGAACTTTTCGTTCTGATACGGGAAGGCCTGCGCAAGAATAAGGTCGCCGCCATCGCCAAAGCGGTGCTCTTCAGACGCTCCCGCACAGTTCTGATTAGCGCCTATGGCGAGGGTCTTCTCGCGATCACCTTAAGTTTCGACTACGAGGTGCGACCCGCGCAACAGGCGTTCGACGAAGTGCCCGACGTCAAGATACAGGGCGAGATGCTTCAGCTCGCAAAACATATCATCGACACGAAGAGAGGAACCTTCGATCCGTCTAAGTTCGAAGACCGTTATGAACAGGCTCTCGCCGAATTCGTGAAGGCGAAGCTCGAAGGAAAACCCATCGCACCGCCGCGCAAGGCGCGTGATGGCAAGGTCATCAATCTGCTCGAGGCGTTCCGCGAGAGCGCGGCTCTATCCGATCAGAGCGGCAAGCCTGCCAAGAAGCGGGCGACGGCGGCGCGCAAGACAAAGGCAGCCACGACACGCCGAAAAGCGAGTTGACCTTGCATGTCCCTCGCCGACTATCGCAAGAAGCGTGACTTCTCCACGACCCGCGAGCCACAGGGGCGAGGCGGCCGAAAGACCGGCCACAGATTTGTGATCCAGAAACATGCCGCGAGGCGGCTGCATTATGACCTTCGCCTAGAGATGGACGGCGTTCTGAAAAGCTGGGCCGTCACGAGAGGTCCAAGCCTTGTGCCCGGGGAAAAGCGGCTCGCCGTTCATGTCGAAGACCATCCTCTCGACTATCGCAATTTCGAAGGCGTTATTCCGGAAGGCCAATATGGCGCGGGCGAAGTGATCGTTTGGGATAAGGGCGTTTGGATTCCAGAGGGCGACCCACACAAGGGCTATGCAAAGGGCCATCTTAATTTCGAATTGCGCGGCAAAAAACTCGGCGGCCGCTGGCATCTCGTGCGGATGGCGCGAAAGCCGCGCGAGAAGCACGACAACTGGCTTCTCATCAAAAGCGAAGATGAATTTGCGCGATCGCCTAAAGACGAAGACATACTCGAGGAAATGCCGCAATCGGTGAAAACCGGACGGACGATCGGCGATATCGCCGACGGTCAGTCAAAGCGGTCCTCAAAGAAAAGCGCCGCGCCAAAGCAGGCCGCGACATCCCAGTCGGTCAAGACAGGCGCCGTCGCAACGAAGCAAGCGCTCGCGCGGGACATGGAGCCGTCGCTCGTAAAAGGCGCAAAGACGGCTAAGCTGCCAAATTTTGTCGCCCCGATGCGGGCGAGCGCCGGCGCGGCGCCGATAAGCAAAGAATGGATTCACGAGATCAAATTCGACGGCTATCGGGTGCAGGCGCGCATTGAAGCGGGCCGAGTGCGTCTGCTTTCTCGCGGCGGCCTTGACTGGACGAAGAAGTTCGGCGACGAGATCGTCTCGGCGCTGCGTGCGCTGCCTTTGGGTTCCGCTCTCATCGATGGAGAAATCGTTGTCGAGACGAGTTCTGGCGCGTCGGATTTCTCGGCGCTTCAGGCGGATTTGAGCGCAGGGCGCAGCGACCGCTTCGTCTATTGGATATTCGATCTTCTTTACCTCGACGGCTATGATCTGCGCGGCGCGCCATTGCTCGAACGCAAGGCGTTACTGGAAAAACTCCTTGGCGATGAGAACGGCGACAAGGTTCGCCTGAGCATTCATTTCGAAGACAGCGGCGAGGTCGTGCTGTCGCATGCGTGCCGACTTGGTCTTGAAGGCGTGGTGTCGAAGCTGCGCGACTCGCCTTATCGCTCCGGACGCGTGAAGAGCTGGGTGAAGGCCAAATGCTTTGCGCGGCAGGAATTCGTCATTGCGGGCTATACGCCCTCGACAGTGTCGCGAAAGGCGATCGGCGCGCTCGTGCTCGGCGTCTATCGGCATGGGGTTTTATGCCATGTCGGCCGCGTGGGGACGGGATTTACGGCTAACATGGCGCATGAGCTTTTCATGAAGCTCGATCCCCTGCGCACGCCCTCGAGCCCTTTTGGCGCGCGCCTGAGTACGGAGGCCGCGCGCCGCGTCCGCTATGTGCGTCCCGAATTGGTGGCTGAGGTGGAATTTCGCGGTTGGACCGCGGATCAGGTTCTTCGCCATGCTTCCTTCCGCGGTTTGCGTGAAGACAAGCAAGCGCGCGACGTCGTCCGCGAGAAGGCGCCGCCAGTCGAGCGGCCGGCGGCGGCGCGAGTGGAGAAAAGCGCCGTGACGCTCACCCATCCAGATCGGCTTTATTGGCCCGATCAGGGCGTAACCAAGCAAGGCCTTGCCGATTACTACGCCGAAGTCTGGCGCTACATCGCGCCGTTCATCGTCAATCGTCCGCTCGCGCTCCTGCGCTGCCCAAATGGCGTCGACGGAGAGAAATTCTTCCAAAAGCATGCCTGGAAAGGCATCGATCCCAACATCGTGCTCATCGATGACCCGAAGGAGTCCGAAGAAGAGCCCTTGCTCAGCATCAAGGACCTCAACGGCCTGATCGCGCTGGTTCAAGCCGCCGCTCTGGAGATTCACCCCTGGGGCTCGACGGCGTCGGACTGGGAGCATCCCGACGTCATCATCATGGATCTCGATCCCAGCGAGCAGGTCGAATGGGACGCCGTCATTGCGGCGGCTGAAGAAACGAAGGCCCGACTTCAAGACCTCGGACTCGCCGCCTTCGTAAAGACATCGGGCGGAAAGGGCCTCCACATAATGGCGCCCGTTAAGCCCAAAGCGGAATGGCCGGAGGCGAAGGCGTTCACCAAAAGCATCGCCGAAGCAATGGCGAATGACAGCCCAGGCAAATTCGTCTCGACAATCACGAAGTCGAAGCGCCAGGGAAAGATACTGGTCGACTATCTGCGCAATCAGCGCGGCGCGACGGCCGTGGCCCCCTACTCCACGCGCGCGCGGTCCGGCGCGGCCGTATCGGTTCCGCTCGCCTGGGACGAACTCAGTCCGGCGATTGGACCTGCCTATTTCACGATCGCGAAGACTCTGGCGCGCCTTGATTCTCTGAAGAGCGATCCCTGGGCCGATTTTCGACAGGCGGCGGCGCCAATCGAAACGCCTAAGCCGCGCAAGAAGAAGAAAGCCTAACGGCGCTTCGAGCCCCGCTTTTCCGCGTCGATGCTCTTGCGAAGCGCGTCCATGATGTTGACCACGTTGCTCGGCGTCGCGGGCGCTTGCTTCTTGGCGCGAGCCGGTCTGTGCTCCTTCTTTTTTCCGGAAATGATGTCGAGCAACTGAGCTTGGACGGGATCCTGAACCATCGCAGGGTCCCAATGACTCTTGCGTTCCTCGATCAATTTCGAAATCAGACCAAGCGCTTTCGCGTTCGGCGTCTCGGCGCGGATTTTGTCGAGATAGTCCTTGGGATCACGCACTTCATCGGCGAAGCGCAGCGTCCATAAGATCAGACCCTTGTCGCGCGGTTCGACCATCACGGCGCGTTCGCGCCGATACATTACGAGCCGAGAGACGCCGACCGTGCCTGTCGCCTTCATCGCATCGCGAATGACGGAAAAGGCCTCGACGCCAATCGGATCGTCGGGGATGAGATAATGCGGCTTGTCGAACCAGATCCAGTCAATGCTTGACACCGGAGCAAAGGCGCCAATATCGATCGTCCGCGTGCTTTCCAGACTGAGAGCGTCGAGCTCTTCATCTTCGAGCAGAACGTAATCGTTTTCGCCGCGCGGATAGCCCTTAACCGCGTCGTCTTCGCCGATCGGCGCGCCGCTCACCGAGTCGACATATTGGCTGACGACTCGATTGCCCGTGTTTCGATTAAGGATGTGGAAGCGGACTTTTTCGCCTTCCGTAGTGGCCGGCGTCATCGCGACCGGGCAGGTCACGAGCGAAAGCTTCAAGTAGCCCTTCCAGAAGGACCGCGGCGCCATCCCGACCCCCTAAAACATGGACGTCTGGAATAACGTCTGTTTGAGCGCCTCGTTCCGCTTCCGCCCAATAAAGAACAAGTTTGGCCGTGGCGGGAACATTTCGGCCGCTCATATTGTTGAATTCAAGAATGAAACCTTTCACCTCCTGTTGAGTCGCCGACTCTCGTTCCCGCCCCCCGCGCACCAGGACCTCGAAATGGAAAAGAAGGCTGAACACGACACGCCGGGAAGTCGACGGCGAGCGCTAACTGAGCAGCGAAAAAAGGACACAGCGTCACATCTGTCGCTGCTCGGATTCACCGCCCAATTGATGGTGGAACTGCGCCAGCTGTATGAGGACAGCCTCTGCGAACCCATGCCGGATAAGGTGCAGGACCTGCTTGCGCGACTATCTCGGCCGGCCGAGTAGGACGCATCAAGCGCGTAGCCGGGTAGCAGCTAAAAAAATCCAAACCGCGGCTTAAAAAAGATTGCCTGTCGAACAACAGGCAATCGCTAGCGGTTCAACGTCGATTGCGCAGCCAATGTTCGATCTCCGCTCGACCCGGCTCGCGAACAAGAATGCGACGCTCATGCGGAAACCTGGGGCTGACGAACAACGTCCGGACGATCGCGCCGGCTGCTCCAACTACAAACTGTCGCCAGTTCGCTCCATGTTTAGGCTTCGAATTCATTTCGCTCTCCTTTCACCGGAGATGGACAGGAAAACAACTCCCCCTCTCTGAGAATGTTCCGCCTTCCAGATAGCTCGGCGTTTTGTTGCTTCACAGGGATGGGCAAAGGCTCGTGGGCGCGTGAGAAACCCGAGCAAAGATCCGAGCGTACGAAAAAAAAGCCCGAACCTGAGGTTCGGGCGGTCGAGAGGTCGGCGGAGAAGCATCGCGCCTAAACCCGCGACGCTTGGAAAGTTGGCGCTCAGTTGAGGGTCTTGAGCCAGGTGTCGACTTCTTCGCGAATGCGATCGCGCCCCTCGCCATAACGCTCCTGAAGAATGCCTTCGAATTGCTCGCGTTTGCCATCCATGCGGGCGAGATCGTCGTCGGTCAACTCGGCCCACTTCTCGCGCATCTTGCCCTTGAACTGTTTCCAATTGCCTTCGACACGATTCCAATCCATCGCCCATTCTCCGAGGTTAGGAATGTTTCACGCCGACAAAACGCGGGCGGAGCCGCTTTGTTCCAGACCTTGGCGATGGCAAAATTTTACGGGCTATATCGAAGGAAATACGGCCGTGGCTTCACGCGGCGGCGCCGCAGCATTTCTTAAATTTTTTGCCGGAGCCGCAAGGACAAGGATCATTGCGTCCTGTCTGTTTGCCCTTAACGATCGGCGCATTTTTCCGATTAGCCTCTTCAAGAAAATACCAGCGGCCATCCAGCGCATCGTGTCGGAACAAAGATCGCTCGCGATGCGCATAGTCCTCGCCTTCGCTGTTGAAATGTGCGACGAACTCGACATAGCCGGTTTCATCGCCCGGCCGCCCCTGCTCTGTTGAGAGAATTTCAAGTCCGAGCCATTGGGAGTTGCGCGACCAATGGGTGATCGCCTTGCGATCGAAGTCGTGACGCGACTCCGGCGCCAGGGAGTTGACAAGATAATCGATGTCGCCAAGCACGAAGGCGGTGTAGCGCGAGCGCATCAACGCTTCCGCGCTCGGCGCCGGCAGTCTTTGTTCGACATACGGCGCGCAGCAGGACGAATAGGAGAACTTTTGCGCATCCATTGCGCGGCAAGGACAGGTCTGATCGGTCATCGCTCGGTCGGCTTAAGGATTCAGGCGTAAGAATAATGGGCGTCGCTGCGCCCAACTTTCTGACCTAGGCGACTAAAGGGCCGACGTCCAACGTTTTTTACCCGCTGAGCTTAGCCGTCGGCGCCGCCCTCGCCGGGGCGCAATCCCGAAGCGGCGGCGCCGGCAGGAAGTCTCAGTCGCTTCACCGCCTCGATCGCGATCGGATCAAGCCCAGCGCCGCCATGATCAACATGAGCGATAATCGCGTCGCGCATGCGCGGGTCCCAAAACTTCTTCAAGTGATCCGTCATGCTCGCAACGCCTTCGGGATGCCTCTGAGCCACGAAGAACTTTCCGATCTGGTTAGCCATTCTGACGAGCTTATCGACCGAGTCATGCGACATGTGCGGGAACCTGTTCGAGGATGCGTCCTGGATGGGTGAAGATTTCAAAGTCTCGGCCGCGCATGACCGCGACGAGCGTCATGCCGCAGTGTTGCGCGTTGCGCACGGCGAGCGCGGTCGGCGCCGAGACGGCGGCGATGATCGGCGCGCCCATGCGCGCCGCCTTCTGCACGAGTTCGACGGAAATGCGGCTCGTCATCAGCACCACGCCTTGCGTCGCCACGATCGCTTGACGCGTCAAGGCGCCGGCGAGCTTGTCGAGCGCGTTGTGTCGGCCAACGTCCTCGCGCGCGATCAGCGCCCCGGAGGCCGGATTCCAGAAGGCCGCGGCGTGGATAGCGCGCGTCTCCTGATTATATTTCTGAGCGGCGGGGAGACGCTCCATCGCCTGGATCAATGCGTCGGCGCGGACTTCTAAAGCATTGTCGAGCGTCGGCAGAACGCGAGTCGCCGCCTCCAGACTCTCTATGCCGCAGAGACCGCAGCCTGTCGGTCCCGCCATCGAACGGCGACGTTCGGCATAGGCCTCCTGCCGTCCGTTCTTGAGCCAAGCGCGCAGCTCAATGCCGGCGTCGGAGACGATGATCTCAACGTCGCCCGCCTGCTCCGGCGAATCAATCAGCCCCTCGGTCAGCGCGAAGCCGATCGCAAAATCCTCCAAGTCCGCCGGCGTCGCCATCATCACCGCATGGGTGGCGCCGCCATAGGTGAAGGCGATCGGCGTCTCCTCGGGGATCACGCGAGAAGAACGCGCCGTCACATCGTGACGGCGCGCCAGGCATTCCACTCGAAGGGTCGGCGATGGCGTTTCTGTCATTCCGCCGCGTCGATCGCACTCGCAATGCGACGGCTCTGTTCCGTCTGCTCGCGATACTGATGCTGCCAATCTGTCGGCCCGTTCGTGGTCGAGACCTGAACGGCCGTCACCTTATATTCCGGACAATTGGTCGCCCAGTCGGAATTGTCGGTCGTGACAACATTGGCCTGAGTGGTCGGATGATGGAACGTCGTATAGACGACGCCCGGCGCGACGCGATCCGTGATCTTGGCGCGCAGCGTCGTCTCGCCGGCCCGGCTCGCGATCTTCACCCAGTCGCCGTCGCGCACGCCACGATCTTCTGCGTCATGCGGATGAATCTCGAGGACGTCCTCAGGATGCCACTGGGTGTTCTCGGTTCGCCGCGTCTGCGCGCCGACATTGTATTGCGACAGAATGCGCCCGGTCGTGAGCAGCAGCGGGAAACGCGGCCCCACTTTCTCATCGGTCGGGACATATTCGGTGATGACGAATTTGCCCTTGCCGCGCGCGAAGCCGTTGATGTGCATGATCGGCATGCCGTCAGGCGAGTCGGCGTTGACCGGCCATTGCAGCGAACCGACTTCTTCGAGTCGCTTGAACGACACGCCGGCGAAGGACGGCGTCAGCCGCGCGATTTCGTCCATGATCTGGCTGGCGTTGGTGTAGTTCCAATTGAGCCCGAGCTTGTTGGCGAGAAGCTGGGTGACTTGCCAATCCGCATAGCCGTTCTTCGGCGACATCACTTTGGTGACGCGCTGAATGCGGCGCTCGGCGTTGGTGAAGGTGCCGTCCTTCTCGAGGAATGTCGCGCCTGGCAGGAAGACATGCGCGTAATTCGCCGTCTCGACCAGGAAGAGATCCTGCACGATGACGATGTCCATATTCGCCAGCGCGCGGGACACATGGCTGGTGTCGGGGTCGGACTGCAGAATGTCCTCGCCCTGGACATAGAGTCCTTTGAACGCGCCTTCGATCGCCGCGTCGAACATGTTCGGGATGCGCAGGCCGGGCTCCGGATCGAGCGAAACGCCCCAATCCTTCTCAAACGCCAGACGCGCCGCATCGTTGGAGATATGGCGATAGCCCGGCAGCTCATGCGGGAACGAGCCCATATCGCAGGAGCCCTGCACATTGTTCTGGCCGCGCAACGGATTTACGCCGACGCCGCGCCGGCCGAGATTGCCGGTCGCCATCGCCAGATTGGCGATCCCCATGACCGTCGTCGAGCCTTGCGCATGCTCGGTGACGCCGAGGCCGTAATAGATCGCGGCGTTGCCGCCCGTCGCGTAGAGACGCGCAGCGTTGCGAATGTCGGCGGCCGGCACGCCGAGCACGCTTTCGAGCGCCTCGGGGCTATTCTTCGGCAGCGCCACGAATTCCGCCCAATCCTGATATTCGTCCCAGTCGCAACGCGATTTCACGAAATCGAGATTGGCGAGATTTTCGGTCACGATGACATGCGCGAGCGCCGTGATCATCGCGACATTGGCGCCGGGCTTGAGCGGCAGGTGATAGTCCGCCTTGATGTGCGGGGACTTCACGAGGTCGATGCGGCGCGGATCGATGACGATCAGCTTGGCGCCCTCGCGCAAACGCTTCTTCATGCGCGAGCCGAACACCGGATGCGCGTCGGTCGGATTGGCGCCCATGACGAGAATGACGTCGGCGTCATCAACCGAGTCGAAATCCTGCGTGCCGGCGGACGTGCCAAACGCCTGCGATAGACCATAACCCGTCGGCGAGTGGCAGACGCGCGCGCAGGTGTCGGTGTTGTTATTGCGGAAACCTTGACGCGCCAGCTTCTGGACGAGGTAGCTTTCCTCATTCGTGCAGCGCGACGAGGTGATCACGCCGACAGAATTCTTTCCGTATTTCTCTTGCGCGGCTTTCAGCCGGTCGGCGGCGAAGCTGATCGCTTCGTCCCACGAGACAACCCGCCAGGGCTCATTGATCGACTCTCGGATCATCGGATTGAGGATGCGGTCGCCGTGATGAGCATAGCCATAGGCGAAGCGGCCCTTGATGCAGCTGTGGCCGTGGTTGGCCTTGCCCTCTTTCCAAGGAACCATGCGGACGACTTCCTCGCCGCGCATTTCGGCTTTGAAGGTGCAGCCGACGCCGCAATAGGCGCAGGTCGTCACTTCGGAATGTTCGGGCTGGCCCATCGCCACGACCGACTTCTCAATCAGCGTCGCTGTCGGACAGGCCTGCACGCAGGCGCCGCAGGACACGCATTCCGATTCCATGAAGGCTTCGTCCATGCCCGGCGAAACGCGCGAGTCGAACCCGCGGCCGGAGATGGTTAGCGCGAAGGTGCCCTGCACTTCTTCGCAGGCGCGCACGCAACGATTACACACGATGCACTTGGACGGATCGTAACTGAAATAGGGGTTCGACTCGTCCTTTGGCTTCCAATTGAAATTCGCTTCGCCACTGTTGCGAGCGAAAACGTGATTGGCGCCGTCATAGCCGTAGCGGACGTCCCGCAGACCGACTGCGCCGGCCATGTCCTGCAGCTCGCAGTCGCCATTGGCGGCGCAGGTCAGACAGTCGAGCGGATGGTCGGAAATATAAAGCTCCATCACGCCGCGACGGATGGCGGCGAGTCGCGGCGTCTGCGTCTTGACGGAGATGCCTGGCGCGACCGGCGTGGTGCAAGAGGCCGGCGTGCCGTTACGGCCCTCGATCTCGATGACGCAGAGTCGGCAAGAGCCGAAGGCCTGGATGCTGTCGGTCGCGCAGAGCTTGGGGATCTCCGTGCCGATCTCCATCGCCGCGCGCATGATCGACGTGCCCTCGGGCACGGTGACGCTCTTCCCGTCGATGGTCAGCGTCACAAGTTTCTCGGATTTTGATTCGGGCGTGCCGTAATCGATTTCCTTAATGAGCGTCATGGCGGCTACCTCACTCAGCGGCTTCAAGGGCCGGCTTGCGGAAGTCCTCAGGAAAATGGCGAAGCGCGCTCTCGACCGGATAGGGCGCAAAGCCGCCCAATGCACAGAGCGAGCCAAACCTCATCGTGTGGCAGAGATCCTTCAGGAGCTCGATGTTCGCGTCGACGTTTAGACCGTCGCGAATTTTGTCGATCGTCTCGACGCCGCGCGTCGAGCCGAGCCTGCAGGGCGTGCATTTGCCGCAGCTTTCGATGGCGCAGAATTCCATGCCGAAACGCGCCATCCAGGACATGTCGACGGTGTCGTCGAAAACCACGAGGCCGCCATGGCCGATCAGGCTGTCCTTGGCGGCGAACGCCTCGTAGTCGATCGGAAGGTCGAAAAGCGACACCGGAACGTATGCGCCCAGCGGGCCGCCGACCTGGACCGCGCGGACGGGACGACCAGAGCGGGTTCCGCCGGCGATCTCGTTGACGACCACGCCGAGCGGAATCCCGAAGTCCGTCTCGAAGAGACCGCCATATTTGACGTTGCCGGCGATCTGCAGCGGCATGGTGCCGCGCGAGCGGCCGACGCCGAGATCGGCGTAATGCTTGGCCCCCTTCTCCATGATCATCGGTATCGTGGCCATGGACAACACATTGTTGATGACCGTGGGCTTGCCGAAGAGACCGACATGAGCCGGCAGCGGCGGCTTGGCGCGGACGATGCCGCGCTTGCCCTCGAGAGATTCGAGCAGCGAGGTCTCCTCGCCGCAGACATAGGCGCCGGCCCCAATGCGCAATTCGACGTCGAAGTCGAAACCCGAACCCTTGATGTTCTTGCCGAGCCAGCCCGACTCCCGCGCCGTCTCGATCGCCGCCTGGAAGACCTTGGCGACGATGGGATATTCCGAGCGCAGATAGACATAGCCCTTGGAGGCGCCGACGGCGTATCCACAAATCAGCATGCCTTCGATCAGAGAAAGCGGATCGCCCTCCATGATCATGCGGTCGGCGAAAGTGCCGCTATCGCCCTCATCGGCGTTGACCACCACATATTTCTCGCCGGGCGGACAGTCCGCCACCGTCTTCCATTTGATGCCGGTCGGAAAGCCCGCGCCGCCGCGGCCGCGCAGCCCCGACTTGGCGACTTCCTCCACGACGGCCGCAGGCCCGACCTCGAAGGCGCGTTTTAGGCCCTTGAACCCGTCATGCGCCTCATATTCGGCGACCGACAGCGGATCGATCACGCCGCAGCGCACGAAGGTGACGCGGTTCTGCTTCTTCATCCAGGGATGTTCGTCGACGATCCCGATGTTCAGCGCATGCGCGCCGCCAGCGAGGAAGCCGGCGTCGAACAGCGACGCGACGTCCTTGACCTTCGCCGGCCCATAACCGACACGGCCCGCGGGAGTCTCCACCTCGATCAGGGGTTCGAGCCAGAGCATTCCACGCGAGCCGTTTCTGACGATCTCGATGTTTTCGCCGCGGGCCGCGGCCTCTTGTGCGACGGCGGCGACCAGTTTGTCGGCGCCCATCGCGACGGCGGCCATATCCAGCGGGATGTAAACCTTGGCCATCAGTCGCGCGCCTCCGCGGCGATTTCGTCGAGCCTTTCAGAATCGACGCAACCGATCGGCTCCCCGTCGTAAAGCGCGGAAGGGCTATGCGCGCATAGACCCAGACAATAGACCGGCTCGACGGTCAACGCGCCGTCCGGCGTCGTGCCGCCCCAGTCGAGCTTCAACTTGTCGAGAAACGCCCGCGCCTGTCGCTCGGCGCCCATCGACTGGCAGGATTCGGCGCGGCAGATCTTCAGCGTGTGGCGACCATGCGGGGCGCGATGGAAATCGTGATAAAAGGTGACCACGCCATGCATTTCGGCGCGCGAGATATTGAGCGCCTCGGCCATTTGCTTAACGGCGGCGTCCGGCACATAGCCGAATTCTTTTTGAAGCGCGTGCAGAATAGGCATCGCGGGTCCTTGAAGACCCATATGGGCGGCGATGATCTCCCGCGCGCGCTCGTCGCTATACTGAGCAGCGCCAGCCATTTCTTCCCTTTCAGTCCAGGGCGTTACGCTTATAGGGCCGCCCTTTTTAGATTAATTCCGAGAACAGTGCCGGAAATCCAGGGCGTGATCAATAGCGACCCTTCGTGACGCGATAGGACTAACCTATTAATCTCCAAGCGCTTGCCTTTCCGCGAGCTTCTTCGCCTCGGAGACCAGGGCGGCCACCAGAGGGATCACCGGCTCGCGCTGCGGCGCCACAAGGCCGATTTCATGAACCTCCTCCGGCTCGACGATGGGGATTGATCGCAACGGCGCCGTCACGTTCAGCGTCTTCACAAGCTTTTCCGGCAGTACAGTCGCCCAGCGGCCGGATTTCACATGATCGAAAAGCAAGATCACGTCGTTCGATTCCAGGATCGGCGCGGGCTCTGTGCCGCCCTTGCGGATGAGCCGTTCGATGATGCGACGGTTTTGCATATCCGGCGTGAGCAGACAGAGATCGATGCGGCCAACGTCGGCCCACGTCACCCGCTCGCGGTCGCCAAGCGGATTGTCCGCAAAGGTCAAGAGCCGATAGCGCTCCGAGCACAGCGGCACCGTGCGCACGCGTCCGAGCGGCTCGTTGTCGAGATAAGTAATCCCGGCGTCGATCTCAAGATTGTCGAGCATCGTCAGCACTTCGCTCGACGAGGCGGAAATCACGGAAAAACGAACGCCCGGATGTTTCTCGCGATAGGGCGTGGTCAGCGCCGAGACGATGCCGAGCGCCGTCGGGATGACCGCGATCTTGAGCTGGCCGACAAGGCCTTCCTTGAGGGTTCGGACTTCCTGCCTCATCGCCCGCGCGTCGCCGACGATCCTCTTCGCCCAGTCGAGCACGCGCTCGCCTTCGGCCGTAAGGCCGTGAAAGCGCGACGAACGATTGACGAGCAATACGCCAAGCGAGTCTTCGAGGTGCTTTATGCCGGCCGAAAGCGTGGGCTGCGTGACGCCGCAAATCTCCGCCGCGCGCGAGAAGCTCTTCTCTTTTGCGACGGCGATCAGGAATTCAAGCTTTTCGATCACGAGCCGGAGTCCATAGGCGTGCGAAACTGCTAGAGCCGCATACCCTAGTCCACAAAATCAGCGACCCCGCACCGGCTTCACATTAGCATATCCGCTCCGGCCGCGCCGAATATTTCAAGGATTTCAAACCAGCTGGCGGAGCCTGCCGACCTATCGCCGACAGCGGGAGGGTGATGATCGACGCGCATCGCGCCATCGAAACATAAGCGGCGACATCGCCGCGGCATTGTCGGCGTCCGCGAACCTATCGCCGCATTGGCGGAAGTCTCTCCATCAGCCACGACGTCGCGCGAGTTCGCCGCGGAACAGCGTGCAACGGAATTTTTTTAAGAAGCGCGCTGTGCTAAACAGGGGCGCGCGCGGTCCCGTAGCTCAGCAGGATAGAGCAGCGGTTTCCTAAACCGAAGGTCAGGGGTTCGAATCCCTTCGGGACCGCCACACACCTCAGCGCACGTCCGGGAAAGTCGCCAGCACCGCTTCGATCGGCGCTGAATCGACCGTCAATCCGCCGTTGAAGGGATTGTCGAGAACGGCGATGAGAAACACCACCGAGCCCATAAACAGCGCCATCGCGCTGCTGAGGATCAGATGGACATGGAGTTCCATGTCGAAGATGCACAGAAGTCCAATCAATAGAAGGCCGCCCAGACAGACTACCCACCAGAGCGCTTTCGGAATGCCGCCGTCGCCGGCGGCGATGAGATAGCGGCGATGCTCGACAAGCGTGTTCAGACGCGTGAACGTCTCTGCCTGGACGATCTCCTCGCTCTTCAGCTTCGCCTGGAAATTCATCACCTGTGCGAATAGTCCGGTCAATGCGGCCGAGGACGAATGGGGATTTTGCACGACGTCGGGCGGCGGGTGCACAGCGTCGATCGCCTCGCGGGCATAGGCGCGCAGTTTCTCCTGAAGCTCGCCGCGCGTCGGTTGCGGAAAGCCTTCGAAATCTTGGTGAAGCGCGGCGATCGCTAGCGCCTCCTTGGAGACGACGTCGCCGACGGCGGAGAAGTCTTGATAAGCCTCGACCGCAATCAGTCCGAGTAGGATGCCGTATAGCGTCGAGAACGACGCCAATGTTAGCCCGATCATTTCGTTGGCGTTGCGGCGTCCATGTATCCATCTGTGCACGAGCCGCTGAAAAAGAAGGACGCCCAGCCAGGTCACGCCAAGTGAGCCGAGGCAGAACAGCGCGGCCATTTGGCCTACCGACAGATGCTTGAACAATTCGGGCACGGGCGCCTCCTTTCGCGGCGGCATTAGGAGGCGACTGCGTCAAATTGTCAAAAGCCTTATCTATTGAATAGCCACAAAAGCAGGCTGATGACGACGCTCAAAATGAGCGACGTGGCGAGGGGAAAATAGAAACGAAAATTGCCGCGTTCGACGACGATGTCGCCCGGCAGACGTCCAAGGCCAAACCGCTCGCCCACCATCCACAGGACGCCAACGCCGATCATCACGAGCCCCGCGATGATGAGAAACTTGGCCATGGCGTAAGCTCCCTTTCGCCCTCGTGGTCGATGGGTTTAGTCATTGCCATCTGGCGCATTTCGGCGAATCCGCCAGCCGTTTTTGAGCGCGTTGTTCAACAATGTCGCTTCGGTGACATATTGTCGCGAAGCAGCAATTCTCAGTTCGGTTTGCTTGACCCAGCGCCTCGTCGAACGTTAGCTGTCGGAGAAGGGTTCGATCGAACATATTCGGCTTTGCCTGCGGCGAACCGACGCAATTGAACCGATGGCGCATGGCGCGCCTCTTGCGGGAGCCTGTTGGAGACGCAGGCCGCGCGACGTTCGCAAAGCAACCGTCTCGTTTAAATGTCGCTTCGATGCGATCACCGGCGCGCAGCGGTTGCGTGCGACTATGAGGATTTTGATGAGGCCTGATCACATTTATCTCGCGATGACCATGGTCAAGCACAGCACGCTCGCAGTCGCTTGCATTTACGCGTTCAAGATCGTCTCGTTTCTTGTAAAAACCTACTAACATTGCGCGCCGTTGCGCCGGCGCCTCCCTTCGCGCATAACCCTCCAACGCATTGTTGCGATGGAAGGGACGCAGGTTTATGGGGGCGATTGACGGTCCGAGAGTGCAGGCGCGTTCCGGCAAGCCCAAGCAGCTTGTCGTTTTCCTTCATGGCTATGGCGCAGACGGCGCCGATCTTATCGAGATCGGCCGCCAATGGCGCGCCTTCCTTCCGGATGCGGATTTCGTCGCGCCGCATGCGCCGGAGCGATGCGCCGCATCGCCAACCGGACGACAGTGGTTTCCGCTCACCATGCGCGATCCGGAAGAACGCTGGCGCGGCTGCGTCGCCGCGCGTTCGACGCTCGACGCTTTTCTCGACCAAGAACTCGCCAAGCGCGGATTTGACGACAGAGCGCTCGCCCTTGTCGGATTCAGCCAAGGGACGATGATGGCGCTGCATACGGGATTGCGCCGCGCCCGCGCGCCGCGCGCGATCCTCGGCTATTCCGGCGTCTATGTGCTTGGGCCAGCCGAGGCTGGCGAGAAGCCGACAGCTTACGAGAAACCGCCGGCGGTTCTCTTGGCGCATGGCGAAGAAGACGAAATGATCCCCGTCGAGGCGCTGCTCATGTCCGCTAATGCGCTCGCGGACTCAGGCGTGCCGACGCAATGGCATCTCTCGGCCAGGCTCGGCCACGGCATCGACGAAACTGGACTAATTCACGGCGCCCTGTTCCTCGCGCAGTCCTTTGGCGTCGCCGTCGACTTTCGCCGACGGTGACACGCGAAGTAGGGACTGGGTGGTGAAGGTTCTCGACATACACGAGCGCGAACTGTTGGCGCCCTCAGAGCAGGCAGGCGCGCTCATCGATACATTATCCTCGCAGGAAGACGCTCTCTGGCCGGGCGGCGCCTGGCCTCGCATGGAGTTTGATCGCCCCCTGCAAGTCGGCGCAGTCGGCGGACACGGACCAATTCGCTATGTTGTGCAGGCGTATGCGCCAGGGCGGAGCATCAGATTTCAATTCACCGGACCAATAGGGTTCGATGGCCATCACGGCTATGAAGTCGTCAGCCTTACCACGCAGAGGTGCGTCCTTCGACACACTTTGGAGATGCTTGCGCATGGCCCAGCCCTGTTGTCTTGGCCGGTCTTCTATCGTCCCTTGCACGATGCGTTGCTTGATGATTCGCTTGCTCTGGCGCAAGCCTCGCTCGGTCAAACTCCCTTGATCCGAAAATGGTCTTTGTGGGTGAGATTTCTGAGGTGGATCGCTTCCAAGGGCCGATCGCGCGCGCAGGCGACGCCTGTCACTGTGCCGCGTCGCGACGCATCCGAAAATAGCTCCGCGAGCTAGTATAACGCTCTGAACTATACGCCTTCGAGCCCCGGCTCGGCGCCTGCAGGCTCCATCGCCGGTTCGAGTTCGATGGGCAGGCGGCGCACGGCGCGGCGCGTCACCGGGCGATAGAGTTGCTTTGTCGCCTCGACGATATGCACCCCGCCGCCCGGCAGCGAGAAACGGCCGGCGATGCGCTCAAAAGCGGGCGCCGAGCGCAGCAGCGAGGCGCGCTGGAATGGCGGCACGTAGAGCGCCTCGTCCCAATAGAGCGGCAGAAACTGCGCCGCCTGTAGCAACTGCTGCAGCTGGCCGCGCGAATAGGGATGGCCCTGTCCGAAGGGCGTCGTGTCGACGCGCGCCCAAAGCCCGGTGCGGCTCGGCGCGACGATCAGCACGCGGCCGCCGGGCGCGAGAATGCGCCAGATCTCCTCAAGCAGATCATGCGGATGTTCGTCCGTCTCGAGCGCATGCACAATCAGGATGCGATCCATGCTGGCGTCGGGCAGCGGCGTCATCGACGGCTCCACGAGAGCCGAGGCGGAGCGCCCATCGAGCGGCCAGTGAACGACGCCCTGCGTGGCCGGCATGAAGGCGAGAACGCGCTGCGCCTTCTCGCGAAAATCGTCGAGATAGGGCGTCGCGTAGCCAAGGCCGAGCACGCGCAGCCCAGCATGATCCTGCCAGCGCGCGCGCACAAGCCGCGACACAAGGCGGCGGGCGACCTCGCCTAGCGCCGTATCGTAAAAGGCCCGCAAATCGACGACGTCGAGCATGAATTTAATCATCGGGGCAATCGATCGACCACGCAAGGCGGAACGATCGGTTCAGCCTCGGCGGTCGCATTTTTTGGCGAAGCGCGTTTATGATAGCGACCGCATAAGGAGATGACGCCACATGGCATTGGAAGTCGCGCAGTTCATTTGCCTTAACGACAATTTCGGCCTGCTCGTGCATGAGCCGGAGCTCGGCGCGACCGCGAGCGTCGACGCGCCGGACGGCGAGGCGATCGCCAACGAAGCCGATCGGCGGGGCTGGCCCTTGACGCATCTGCTGCTGACGCATCATCACGCGGATCATGTGCAGGGAACGCAGACGCTCAAGGCGCGCTTTCCGCATATAAAGGTCATCGGCGCCGCCAAGGATGCTCATCGCCTTCCCCCGCTCGATCGCGCGGTTTCAGAAGGCGACGTGGTGGAGCTTGGCGAAGCGCGCGCTCGAGTTATCGAAACGCCCGGCCACACGCTTGGACACATCGCCTATTACTTCGAAGACGATGAAATCCTGTTTGTTGGCGACACGCTGTTTTCGCTTGGCTGTGGCCGCGTTTTTGAGGGCACCATGGAGATGATGCATCTCACTCTCGAAACGCTCGCCGACCTGCCCGGCGAAACGCAGGTTTATTGCGGCCATGAATATACGCAGGCCAACGCCAAATTCGCGCTCACCGTCGACCCGGACAATTCGGTGCTGCGCGCGCGGGCGCAAACCGTCGCCGACCTGCGCAAGGCAGGAAAGTTTACCCTGCCGACGACGATCGCGCTTGAGAACGCCACAAATCCATTTCTGCGGGTCGAGGATCCAAGCGTAACGGCTGCGATGGGCATGCGGGGCGCGGACCCTTCCGCCGTCTTCGCGGCGATGCGCCAACGCAAGAACAATTTCGCCGCATGACAAAGGCGCTTTCGACTGAGGAGGTCGTGCGGCTTCTCGATCTCGCGCCGCATCCCGAGGGCGGCTTCTATCGGCAGACCTTCCGCGATTCCTCGGCGACCGGCGGCCGCGCCGCCTCGACGGCGATCTACTATTTGCTTCCGGGCGGCGGATTGTCTCGCTGGCATCGTGTCGACGCCGCCGAAGTCTGGCACTTCTACGCCGGGGCTCCGCTGGAGCTTAAGATTGGAACTGAAGTCGTGCGCCTCGGCCCGGCGCTCACGGGCGGCGAGCGGCCACAAGCCGTGGTTGCTTCAGGCGTGTGGCAGTCGGCGAGAAGCCTCGGCCGAGGACCGCATGAATGGAGCCTCGTCGGCTGCACCGTCGCGCCGGGCTTCGAATTCTCCGGCTTCGAGCTGGCGCCGGCTGATTTCTCGCCCGACGCTTCAGCTTGAACGCAAAGGCGTTCGGCCTTCGGGGCTTTGACCCACCCGGCGGATAGTGTATCGGGTCGCAGACAAGAAAAGAGGAAATGCCCGAATGTGCTGGAGTGGAGAGGCGTCGACGGTGTTGGCGGCGACGGGGATCGCCGGCGCGGCCTATTCGGCGCTCAAGAAGGACCCGGAACCGCTCGCCCTCTGGGTCTGCCTTCTCTATTTCGCCAGCATGGAATCGCTTCAGGCGGTCGCCTATTCCGTCTTAAACCAATGCGATTCGCCGCTAAATCAATTGATGACCATGTTTGGTTATCTCCACATAACGTTCCAGCCTTTCTTCATTAACGCCGTCGCGCTTTATTTCATGCCCAAGGACAGCGCCCGCATCATCGCGCCCTGGGCCTATTTCGGCTGTTTCGTCGCGGCCATCGCCATGCTGCTCCAGCTCTATCCTTTCTCCTGGGCGGGTCACTGCGCCTTGGGAAGGCCGCTCTGCGGCGACGTGCTCTGCACGGTGCGCGGCGAATGGCACATCGCCTGGCTGCTGCCGACGAACGGATTAGGCAACTCGATGGCGGACAACGCCTATCTCGGGCGCGGCTACATCGAATATCCGCTGATGGCCTTCTACATCCCTTCGCTTTACGGCAGCTGGCGCTTCATCCTGTTCTCCTGGGTCGCGGGGCCGTTTCTCGCGAGCCTGACGACGGGCAACATCAATGAGTGGCCCGCGGTCTGGTGCCTGTTCTCGATCGGACTGGTGCTCGCCATCATCAAGACGCCGCTGCGCTACCACCTGCATGTCGGCGACCCGTGGTGGATGATGCTCTATAAGTGGTGGAAACGAAGAAAAGCGGCCGCGAAGGCGGCCGTCGCCGCAGCGCCCGCCCTGACCGCGAAACCGGCTGCGCTCGTCGCCGAGATCAAAGAGCCCGCCGAATAGTCAGTCCTTCGCGTTGACCACGCCGCCGACGAGATTTTCAGCGAGCAACGACTCGGTGGTCACTTCGGCGGATAAAGGTTCGCGCTTCGGCCCGGCCTCGATCGCCGCGAAATAGTCACGACGGGCGGCGACCGCCTCGCTCCAATCCACGGCGCAAAAGGAAAGGTCTTGCCCGGGACGCAGCTGCGCCAGCCGGGCGAGATCGGCCCCGATGACCGTCGCAATTTTCGGATAGCCGCCGGTCGGCTGACGATCGGCCATGAGCGCGAGCGGCGCGCCATCGCCTGGAATCTGGATCGCGCCCATGGCGACGCCGTCCGAGACAATGTCATGTCCACGCAGATGACGGATAGCCGGGCCCTCGAGCCGATAGGCCATGCGGTCGCTGCGCGCGCCGATGCGCCAGCGGACGTTCAAAAAGGCCTCAATCTCCTGCGGCGCGAAATAATCGTCCTGAGGCCCGAGAAGCAGGCGCAGCGGAGCGTCGCTCGAAGCGAGCCAAGGAGCCGTCAGGGCCAGTGGCTCGAGAGGCGGCGGGGCGGCCTCAGCGAGCGGCAAGGCGTCGCCGGCGGCGAGCGGCTTTGGTCCAAGCCCTGAACGGCCATGCGTCGCGCGCGAACCGAGAATAGGCGCGAGGTCGAGCGTTCCGCCGATGGCGACGTAGCACCAAGCGCCTGACGCGCCGGCGCGCAGTATCAGTCGCGCTTCCGGGGCAAGCGGGAATAGGCAGGCTGCCGGCAGAATCCGGCCGTCGAGGCGGATGTCGAAATCGCCTCCCGCGATCGCCACGCAAAGCGTCGCGCCTTCCGCCCGAAACGCCGCGCCGCCAAGCGAAACTTCGATCGCGCTGTCAGCGCTGGCGGCGCGCGTCGCGGCCAGATAGGCGCCAACATCCATCGGTCCTGCAGGCGTCACGCCGTAACGCGACAGCCCAAATCGGCCCTGATCCTGAATAGTGACTCCCGGCCCAGCAGCGTCGACAAGAAGCCGCGCGCTCATTCGAGCGTCTCCCGGCGCGCCACCGTCTCGCCGGCCAAGGCCCTCGCATCGAGCATCCGGAATGTCTCGGGGTCGATAGGTTCGAAGCGCACCGCGTCGCCCGGCGCAATAAGAAAAGGCGGGTCGCGATCCAGTGCGAACATGCGCTCTGGCGTTCGCCCGATGACGTACCAGCCGGTTGGCATCGGATTGGCGGCGATCAGGGAAAGCGCGCCGCCGATCAGCGTCGCGCCGCGCGGAGTCAATCCACGCGGGCTCGTGCGCCGCGGAATCGCGAGCGCGTCGGACAGTCCGCCGAGATAGCACCAGCCCGGCGCGAACCCATACATATAGGCGCGATAGTCTGCGCTGGCGTGCAACTGCGCGAGCGATTGCGCGGAGCGCCCGAGCAGCCCTGCAGCCTCGCCGATATCTTCAGCGAATTCAGCATCGTAGCAGCAGGGGATGGTCCAGCGCACAGCCGGCCGTGATGCGGGGGCCTGCTCGCCAGGCCTGAGAAGACCTTCGATCGCCGCTTTCAGCGCGTCCCGCGAAATCTCGAGCGGTTCGTAGCGCAGAAAGAGCGCGCGATAAGTGGGCGTCGTTTCGCGCAGGCCCGCCGGCGCCGAGGCGCGAAGACGTTCGTCGAGCGCCAGCACGCGCCCATTGATCGCCGGATCGACGCTGTCGCCAAACTCTACTGACAGCGCCGCCTCGCCGCAGTCGAGAAAGCGCGGCGTCTCATATTCCATTGCGGTCAGGCTCCTGCGAAGGCGCGCAGCTTCCAGCCCTCGTGTTCGAGCGATCCTCGCAAACGACGCGCCATTTCAACGGCGAGCGGCGCGTCGCCATGAACGCAGATCGAATCGATCTCGGTAGGCAAAAGCTTGCCGCTGACGGTCCTTAAACCGCCGTTCGCGAGCATGTCGCGCATACGGACGCAGGCTCTTTCAATATCCTCAATAACCGCCCCTTCCTGCGATCTCGGCTGCAACCGCCCGTCGTCCAAATAGGCGCGGTCGGCGAAGATTTCGTTGACGACACGCAAGCCTGCGCGCGCGCCGGCGCGCGTCTGCTCGGATAGCGCGATCGCCAGCAATGCGAGCGACGAGTCGACGCCGCCGACGGCCCGGGCGATAGCGTTCGCAACATCAGGGTCGCGCTCGGCAATATTGGCGAGCGCGCCATGCGCCTTCACATGCGTAATCCGATGTCCGCTCAGAACGGCGAGCGCCTGCGCCGCCCCGAGCTGATAGGCGACGGCGCGTTCGATCTCCCGTGCATTCATCGGCAAGGCGCGCCGGCCAAACCCCGCGAGATCGGGAAAGGCCACATGGGCGCCGACGGCGACTCGCTTTTCTTTGGCGCGCGCAAATGTCGTCGCCATGATGTCGGGGTCGCCGGCGTGGAAACCGCAGGCGACATTCGCGGTCGTCACAATGTCGAGCATGGCGTCATCATCGCCCATGCGCCAATGGCCGAAGCCTTCCCCGAGATCGGCGTTAAGATCGATGGCGCGGGACACGGGAGTCATGCAGAACGCGAGTCGCCTCTCATCGTGGCCCATCAGATTGGAGCAACTGCGCCGTGTCGGCAATGCGCGGCGCTCGACTATCCGTCCCGGCCAAGATCGGCGCAAACCCGCACAAATAGGGCGTAGCGGCGCTTGACAAAGACTGTCCCCTTTGGTGAAGCTGTATCGCGGCGAAGCCGGAAAAAAGAGCCACTGGCTGGCGCAACGTGGGAGGAAAATATGCAGTATCTGATCCCGGGACTCATGCTCGCTATCGTCATCGGCGGCGCTCTCGTCGCGATGCGGATGGGCAAGTAAGTTCAAGAAATCAGGACGTTTTACGTCCAATACGGTCCGTTGGCGGGCAGCAGCCTAGCGTAAACGCTGGCGTTATTGCGCCAACGGACTGAGCTGATCAGTTTCAGCTCTTCTTTCGCCGAGCGGCGACAATATTTCCTCATCCATAGAACGGTCGCCTTACTCCGCCGCGAGAACCTGCGGCGGCGGGAAAGCGATTTCGATCAGCGTGCCTTCATTGTGACGGCTCTTGATGCTGAAGGAGGCGTGGTTCGCCTCGATAAGAGCCTTCGTTAGCGGCAATCCAAGCCCCGTGCCGCTCGCCCCGCGCGAAGCGTCCACCTGTCGGAACGGCTCCAAGGCGGTAGCGACATCCTCCTCCGACATGCCGATGCCGGTGTCCTTGACCCGAATGATGACAGAGCCGGCGTCGTTCAGCGCGCTTGAAACAATGACCTGCCCGCCCGGCTCGTTGAACTTTACCGCGTTCGACAAAAGATTGAGAAGGATCTGCTTCAGTGAGCGCGCGTCGGCGCATAGCGACGGCAGTCCCGGCGCAAGCGCGAGCCGTATGACGACGCGCCCCTGATTGGCCTGCGCCTGCATAATCGATGCGCATTCGGCGATGACTGCATTGGCGTCGACGCGCGCGAAGGAAAGCTCCATCTTCCCCGCCTCGATCTTGGAGAGATCCAGAAGATCGTTAACGAGCGACAGGACATGTGCGCCGGAGGCGTGCATGTCTTTCAAATATTCCTTGTAACGCGGAGAGCCGAGCGGCCCGAGACGTTCCTCCATCATTACTTCGGCAAAGCCGATGATGGCGTTCAGCGGCGTGCGAATCTCGTGTGAGACGCGGGTGAGAAAATCTGATTTCGCCGCATTCGCGCTTTCGGCGGCGAGCCGCGCCGCTTCAATCGCGCGCTCGTCTGAAGAAGCGTCCTCTCGCAGTTCGACGGAAATAAGAATCGTCGGCTTTCCTTCAACCGGAAGCTGGCGCAGCGCGAGATCGATGGGAAAGCCGCCGCCCCGCGGCGACATTATTAGCGGAAGCCGCGCGCTCGCGTCCTGGCGAAAAGCGGTAAGATGCTGCGCCAGGGTTTGCGCGTCGGAGGGGCTAAGAACAGACACGAGGTTGCGGTTCGCAAGCGTTCTCGCATCGGCGCCAAAGCAGCCCGCGAACTGAGCGTTGGCTCTGATGATCGTCCCATCCAGGGCCATGATCGCCAGCGGCGCACGAGAGAGGTCGAAGGCCCCGCTAAGCAGCGCATTCTCCGATTTCGCGCGCGCAAGTTTTTCTTCAAGCGCTCGGGCGAGCGCCAAAGCGCTTTGCTCAGGACCCCGCGCGATGAGTTCGTGGTTGCTCACGAACGTCGCCGGTTGGTCGTCGGCAGGAACCGACGTCGGTTCCCCGGCGGCGTCCGCTTGGGAAAGGACAGAACTGCCTTCCTTGAGCGCACGCGCGATTTCGTCGAAAGCCAGGCGTTCGCTTGAGCTGAGCGCTTCCGCTGCATCGGAAGCGACGCGCGTGGGCGAAGGCGTGCGCAACATAATGACGTTATCAGCCAGTGAGTCCGGCGGCTTCTCGTGCTGAGACCCGGCTGCCGCCGCTGGCGCCGCCGCGCGAGCGCGGTCGAGATGCAGGACGCCATATCCCTGATAACCGAAAAACCGTTGCGCCGAATCCCGCAACGGCAAAGCGCCAAGAGTCGTCGGCACGCCTCCGCCTTCTAACGGCCACTCGACCTCTATCCCGCTCCATGCTCGGTGCGAGGCGACAGCGCGCGCGAACGCAGGATCGAGAGCGAACGCCAGAGACGCATCCTTCACTGAGCGGCCCAAGATGTCGGCGGCGGCGGCGCCGAGCGCGTCGGCGAGCGCGTGGCTCACATCGATAAAGCGCCCCTCCGCATCCGTTCTCCATAGAAATCGCGGCGCACGGGCGCCGTGTCGGGCCGCAAGACGACGCCGAAGGTCCGCCGTTTCGTCGCTGATGGCGCCCGCGGCCGCAGGCAGGCGCTGATCATCGGCGGGCGCATCCGGCCGCACCCCCAGCGCGGCGATGAGAAAACAGCCGCCGCTTTCTTCCCCGAGGGTCCGGCAAAGAACGGTGACGATCTGCGCCTGCCCCAAAAAGCGCATGCGCAACCGCTCAAGGCGTAGGGCGGAGCTCTCACGCAGCGCAGAGATAACCTCGACCAATCGCCGAGAGCCCGGATCATCGCCGCGAAATAGGAGATCGCCCATCCGTGCTGCGTCTTCGCCAAAGAGGACGCGAGCCGGATCGTTCATAAAGGCGACGCGGAGCGGATCGCCGCTTGCGACGATGACGGGCGCGCCGGAGCCGTCAAGGGCGGAAAATACAGCGTCCGCGGCGACGCAAGCAGCTGCGCGCGCGCCCTCTTCGAGCTCCTGCTGCGAATCGCCCATTTGCCTACCGCCTCTGCCTGACGGTCTCGCTCGCCGCGCGCCGTTGGGCGTCTCGTCGGCTCAACGCTCACGGAAACGCCATCAAGTTAATCGCGGCCTTACGGGAGGTCTATGAGCGTTGAACGGATTTCGACGCATTTCTCCGATAAAGGGTGAATTGCTCCTGCTGCGGCGCACAAATTTGTTGCATTGCAGCATAAAATGAGGCATGATGGCTCCACTCGCCGGATCGTCCTTGGGCTGGGGCGCTCCGCGAGTGTGATGCGGTTTAGTGCGGCGATAGTTTCTTTTTCCCGGCACGGAGGTGCGCCATGGTCGAATCGATCTACCAAATTCCTACGGAAGTCCGCGATTTCGCTGAAAAAAGCGTCGAACAGGCGCGCAAGGCTTTTGAAGGTTTCGCAGGAGCGGCGCAGAAGGCGCTCGACACTTCAGCCGATGTTCCGTTTGGGCTGCAGAGCGCTAAGGACGTCAGCGTAAAGGCCCTGTCCTTCGCCGAAGCCAATGTCAACGCGGCCTTCGATCTCGCTCAGAAACTCGTCCACGCCAAGGATCCGCAGGAAGTTTTCAAGCTTCAGTCGGAGTTCGTGCAGGCGCAGCTAAAGACGATCCAAGAGCAGACCAAGGAGCTTGGCGCGTCCTTCCAGCGCTCGACGAAGTCCTAACTGGGAGAAGTTCAATGGCCAATCCGCAGAACAGTCCCCCCAAGTCCAAGCTTCCGGAAACCAAACGCGTGGCTTCTGTGGAGACGGACGCGGCACCCCCGGCGAGCGGAGCCGTCAGCGCCGAGCCGGCGCCGGTTATAATCGAAGCGCAGAAGCCGTCGATTGCGTCGGCTCCGTCAACAGCCCTTGCGGTCGCCGTAGAATTAAAGTCGGCGGGAGCGGAGGAATTCGACCCGGCGCTCTGGTCGCAGAAGTCCATCGACCTCTGGGCCGAGAACGCCACCGCAGTTCTCGACTTCGCGGAACGGCTGGCCAAAGCCAAAACGCTCGACGAAGTTACAAATCTTCAGTCGCATTTCATGAGCGAACGGTTCGATACGCTGCTGCGTCATTCGAACGAACTGCTCTCGCTCACGCAACGTATGTTGACTGTCTCCATCGCGCCGCTCTACGGCGCGCGTGCCGCGTAAGCGTTAATAGTCGCGTGAAGAGCGTCGCGGCAAGAACCGCGACGCTCTATCCTTTTTACAGCGTCGCTACGATCATGGCGCGCAACTTCGGCGTGACTTCCGGCATGACGCCGGTCCAATCCCGAAACGCCGGACGCGCCTGATGAAGCAGCATGCCAAGCCCGTCGACGGGGGTTGCGCCATGTTTGCGGGCGGCCGCCAATAACGGCGTCTCCAAAGGCGCATAAACAATATCGGCGACGAGCGCCGATGTCGGCAATTCGGCAAGAGATAGATCGAGCGGCGGCTGGCCGACCATTCCCTGACTGGTCGCGTTGACGACAAGTCCTGCCCCCGCGAGCCCCGCTTCACGTTCCTCCCAGGGAAAGGCCGCCACGCGCGGCCCGAAGTCGGCGGCAAGAATTTCCGCCCGCGCCAAAGTGCGGTTGAACAAACGAATTTCTCGCGCGCCCGCCTCGAGCAACCCGTCGACGATCGCGCGGGCGCCGCCGCCGGCGCCGATGATGACGCAAGGCGCGCTTTCAGCGCGCCAAGATGGCGTGGCCTCGCGTAGAGAGGCAACGAAGCCGTAGCCGTCATAGTTGTGTCCGATCAGCGCGCCGTCCCTTTCGACAACGACGCAATTGACGGCGCCGATCCGCGCCGCCGACTCGTCCACACGATCGAGAAACTGAAGCGCCGTCTCCTTGTGCGGAATGGTGAGATTGCAACCGGCGAAACCGAGCGCTGGCATGGCGCGCAACGCCGCCTCGAGCCGTCCGGGTTCGACCGGCAGCGGCGCATAGCAGCCTTCAACGCCATTTTGCGCGAACCAGTAATTATGAATCTTCGGCGAGCGCGAATGCGCGATTGGCCAACCCATAACTCCGGCGAGAACAAAGCGGTGGCTGTTGGTCACGTCACCGTCTCCGATCACGCGTCAGGAACGACGGAAAATCCGGCGCCGCAGAATTCGACGAGCGCCGCTTCATCAGCCAGCTCTTCTCGCACCGCGTCGACTCGCGCAAGCCTTGGACCACGCCGCGCCGCTAAGATCAACGCTTCGAGCGCCGGACGCGGTCCTGAGGCGATCGCCTCCACGGCGCCGTCATGCCTGTTGCGCGCCCACCCCGTGAGATCGAGCGCAAGCGCCTCGCGAACGAGAAAGGCGCGGTAGCCGACGCCCTGCACGCGGCCTTCAATGAAGAGGCGAATGATTTCCCTATCGCTCATGGTTCAACCGCAATATTGTCGATAAGCCGCGTGGCGCCGAGCTTCGCCGCCACGAGCAGACGAATCGGACCGTCGTCGAGAGTTTCGACAGGGGTGAGCGTCTCCGCATTGCGCGCTTCGAGATAGTCGACGTCAAAGCCCGCTTCGGCAAGCGCGGCGCGCGCCGCGCCCGTCGCCGCGCACATGTCGCCGCCGTTAAGGATGCGGCGCGCCGCTTCTCTCAACGCGGCGCAAAGTTCCTTTGCGCGCTCGCGCTCCTTGGGCGAGAGATAGACGTTGCGCGAAGACATGGCGAGGCCGTCCGCCTCGCGCAACGTCGGCGCGCCGAGAATTTCCGTCGCGATGTCGAGATCGCGCGCGAGCCGCTTGATCACCAGGAGCTGCTGATAGTCCTTCTCGCCGAAGACTGCGATGTCGGCCTGCGCTTGGTTGAGCAGTTTCGTCACCACCGTCGCGACGCCGGAAAAATGCGTCGACCGAAATCGGTCTTCGAGATCGGCGCGCGCGGGCCCCTCCAACACAACCTTCGTCGAAAAGCCCGGCGGATAGATTTCTTCGACCGAAGGCGCGAAGACGAGATCAGCGACGACGCTCGAAAGCTTCTCGACATCGGCCACAAGCGTGCGGGGATAGCGCGCAAAATCTTCATTCGGGCCGAACTGCGCCGGATTGACGAAGATGGTGACGATGACGCGGTCAGCCACGCGACGCGCCGCTTCCACAAGCGACACATGGCCTGCGTGGAGCGCGCCCATCGTCGGCACTAACCCGATGCGCTCGCCGGCGGCGCGACGCGCGCGAACGTAACGGCGCAGTTCGTCGATCGCGCCGATGACAGGAACTTGCGCATTCATGGACGGCGCCCTGATTGGTGGATGGAAAGTAGACCGGAGAGATAGTCAATATAGTCGCCGGGCAGCGCCTGCGCGCGCGCCGCGGCGATGACGCCATCGAAATAGCCGCGGGGCGCCGCCCCGAGGTCCGGCCGCGCGCCGACATAGGCCAGCGCGCGGACCGAGCCGACGGGTTCGCGCAGGATGGGAAAGTTTTTCTTGGCGTAAAGTCCGCGAGCGACGTCTTCGTAGCGATCGAGCGCCGCGACATCGCCGACCGCGACGTCCCACAGCACGCCATGAACGCTCATGCGCCGGTCCGGCGCGACGCTGACAAAGCCAGAAGCCATGAGAATCGTCCTATAACCCGCAAGCCGTCCGCGCCCGAGGAGCCGCGTGCGCGGGCAACGCGCGGCCATGGCGGCGGCGTCCATGTTTGAGCCATAGGCGAAATAGAGCGGCACGCGCAAATCCCGGTCGCGAAAAGTACGACGCGTGCTATATCACGTCCGACGCGGAAGGGTGGCCGAGCGGTTTAAGGCACCGGTCTTGAAAACCGGCGTGGGGGCAACTCCACCGTGGGTTCGAATCCCACCCCTTCCGCCATAATTTTTCGAACGGTCCGCCGTCCGATTATGCTGTCGTGCGTGGCGTTGAACCGAGCAGCTGGAACAGAGCGTCGAGAATCGGTCGCTGACCTTTAGTGATTTTACGCGCGGCCTTTTCAGCATCGAACCATTCCGCGCGGTCCGCCTCCGGGAAATCTTCGAAACGCGCCGACTTCGGCGGCCACTCCATTCGGAATGTGTTGCTCTTGAACGACGCGAGATCGAAATCGCCCTCGAGCGCCCATACGATCAGCAGTTTGCCGCTCGGCTGACGAAATTCGCCGAGTTCGATGAAGACGCCCTCGGGCGTCGTTCCGGTCTCCTCCAGAAATTCACGCTTGGCGGCCGACAGAGGCTCCTCGCCCTCCTCAAACAGTCCTTTCGGAATCGACCAGGCGCCCTCGTCCTTGCGCCGCCAATAGGGGCCGCCGGGATGGATCAGGAGAACCTGCGCCAAACCATGGATACGGCGGAATAGCAGAATGCCTGCGCTTCGCTTGGTCATTTCAAGCTGCTCTCGCAGGTTTCAAATCTTTACGAAAGCATCTCCAAGGCTGCTGCGACTTCGTGACGATGAGCGGAAACATAAGGGCTCACGACCACGCATGCAGCTTTGCGAGCCGGGCGAATTTCTTGGAGTGGTGGCGTTCCATCCGGACGAGCACGTCCTGCAGGAAACGCACGCCTTGTGGCAGATAGTCGCCTTTGTTGAGCATGACGCAATCTGCGCGCTGCGCCATCGCCGCGTCGGTGGTCTCGGCTCGGCTGGCCACGCCTTCGTGCACGAGTTGGTCAAGAACTTGGGTCGCCCAGATCACGGGCGCATGCGCGGCCTCGCATAGCCACAGAATTTCCTCCTGCATCTCAGAGAGGCGCGCGAAGCCGACCTCGACCGCAAGATCGCCACGCGCGATCATCACGGCTGTCGGATGCCGGGCCGCAGACTGGACGATCAGGCGTGGGAGGTTACGGATTGCAAGCGGCGTTTCGATCTTGAGGACAAGCGTTTGTGCAGGTTTTTCCCAACGCCGCGCGGCGAGTTCCGCTTGCAGCTGGACGACGTCTTCGACACGTTGAACGAATGAAAAGCCGACCAGATCCGCCGAATGCGCGACAAGGTCGAGGTCAGCCAAATCCTTGGACGTCAGCGGCGAAAGCTTTAGGTCGATCGAAGGGAAATTCACGCCTTTAGCGGGCTTCAGCCGCGGGCCCTTCGCCCGAGCCGTGATGATTTCGAGCTCCGCGCCCTCTTCGTTCACTGCGACGATCCGACCCGTCGCCTTGCCGTCGTCGAAAGAGATCTCCGCGTCGGGGCGCAATTGCGCAATGACCTGCGGAAAATTGACCGAGAAAGCCAGGGACCCGCTGCGCCGGTTGAGATGTTGAACAAGACGCAGGCGCTCTCCCACATGTAAGCGATATTTCTCCGGCGCGTGTACGGACTCTATTCGCAGCTTCGGCCCCGCAATATCCATCATGACCTTACAAGTTCGGCCAAGACGCCGCGAAGCGGCGCGGACATTGTCGACCATCCGACTCCAGGCGACGGCGTCATCATGCGCGCAGTTGATGCGGGCGCAATCCATGCCGGCATCGAGGAGGGCCGAGACGAGGCCCAAATCCGCAGCGGCTTCGCTGGGCAGCGTCGCCATGATGCGCGAGTGGCGCGCGCCGTTACTTTCTCCGAACATCTGATCGCAGGAACGATTCAGCGCATCCTCGCCGGCGCGCATCGCGTTGACCGGCGGATATTCCGCTTGTTCGCCGCACAGTCTGCAGAGGGTCGCCAGCAGCGCATTGAGCGCCGGCATAACATCCGCTTCGCTGCGGCCAAGCGAGGAAAGGCCATAGGCGGCGAGGCGCAATTGAAGCGCTGACAAGTCATGGCTGCGGAGAGCGAGATAATAGGCCAGATTGCACGCCCCCTCCCCTGTCACGCCCCACTCCAGCAGGCGCGCCTCGCCTTGGCGCAACACAGCGTCACGCAGCGACGCGACCTCATCTCGAAGTTCGCGCAGCTCGAGTATCGCGTCTTCGGTTTTTGAATTCATCGCCAGCCCTGCCATGAGAGTCTTATTCGCGGTTCCACCAGCCGCCGCCGAGCGCCATGAAAAGCGCCGCCGTATCAGAGAGCCGCGTCGCCTCGGCTTGCACGCGCAATAAGGAGGCCGAAGCGTAGATTCGCTGCGCGGTGAACACTGCGATTTGAGAGACCTGACCAAACTTCAATTGCATGCGTACGATATCGAGATTGCGTCTTGCTGCGTCTTCGCTCTTGCGTGCAGTCTCCACCGCCTTGGCGTCCGCCTGCAAGGAGCGCAGCGCGTCGGTGACATTTTGAAACGCATTGACGACCGTGCTGCGATATTGCGCGTCGGCTTGTTCGAGCGCAGCGACGGCTGAACGTTCCTTGTTGAGGAGCGTCGTGCCATCGAAAAGCGGCTGCGCGGCGCCCGCAGCGAGCGTGTAAAGGCCGGTGCCTGGGGCGAAGAGCTGCGCGACATGAAAGGCGCTCGCCCCCAAATTGGCGGAGAGCGTGATGTTCGGCAGCCGCGCCGCTCGAGCGATGCCAACAGCGGCGGTCGCGGCATGGAGATTGGCTTCGGCGACGCGAATGTCCGGGCGTTGCTCGACAAGCTGAGAGGGCACGCTCACCGGAACCGTCACTGGCAGCTTGAGTTGCGTGAGACTGAATTTCTGCTCGATTTCCTCGCAGGAAAGACGGCCAGCCAGAGCGGTCAGGAGGTCGCGCTGGAGCGCGAGCTGCTTTTCGAGCGGCGGGAGCGCCTGCTCCGCCTGCGCCAGCGCGGCCTCCTGCGCGATCACGTCAGCCTGGGCGATGGAGCCGAAGGAATATTGCCGTTTCAGGATTTCGAGCGAATCCTTCATCATCGCTATGATGTTCTTCGTCGCTTCGATCTGTCCGCGGATCGAAGCTTCCTGAATGGCCGCGACGACGACATTGGACGTGAGCGCCAGACGCGCCGCCTCCATCTGGAACGCTGCCTGTTCCGTCTGCGCCTCAAGCGACTCGATGCTCCGCCGGTTCAGCCCCCAAATGTCCGGCGCATAGCTGATCGAAAGCTGCTTTAAAAAAAGGCCGTAAGGCGCGTTTGGATTGGTCGTCGCAGGGCTTGGCGTCGCTTGACCGGTGACGATGTTGTAGGGGCTCGGGAAATATTGGTTGAACAGCGACTGATTGATCGCGGTGAGCGCCCGATTGTTCGACTGCAGATTTTGGCTTTCAGTGGCGAGGATCCCGACCTGAGGCAGGAGAATGCCCTTTTGCGCTTCGGCGTTGAAATAGGCGATACGAATCCCCGCCTCCGCCGCTTCGAGCGAAGGATTGCGATCCAGCGCCTCGCGCACCAGCGTGTCGAGCGGCTTTGACCGATACAGCGCCCACCAATCCGCGGGAATGTCGCGTCCTTGCGCAAAACTCTGGCCCAAACCGGGGGAGGCTGTTTTTTCAGGGGTGAAATGCGGGGCGTCCGGCGCTGGCGGCTGAACAAAATCGGGGTCGACCAAACAGCCCGAGAGCGCCGTCGCGAGCCATGCGAGCGTCGCCGCGCGCAACCTACGCTGGGCGACGGCTTTTTGCTTGCGTGTACGGCTCGTCGCGCCCATAGGCTGGCTGTCAGACCCGAAGGATCTCATTGGCGCTGCCGCTCATACGCCTTTCCATAAAGCGTTCGATGACGAAATGCAGCGTCGGAATAATGAAAAGGATCAAACCGGTCGCCGCCAACAGCCCCCCGACGATCACCGTGCCGAGGCCACGCTGAACATCGCTGCCAACGCCTGTCGCGAGCGCCGCAGGCAGCATGCCCACCATCGGCACCGCGGACGTCATCAGCACAGAGCGGAAGCGCTCTGCGGCGCCTTCAAGAACTTGATCGCGAAAGTTCGCGCGCTCATCGCCGTCAATCTCATCTCCCGCCTCCATGTCCGGTCGTCGCGCGCGCGCTGAGGCGACATGCACCGCGGTAACGCGATTGAGATGCGACACCATGATAATTCCGTTTTGCACGGCGACGCCAAAAAGCGCCAAGAATCCCACGCCTGTCGCAACATTGAGCGTCTCGCGCGTCACGATCAGCAAGATCAGGCCGCCGAGCGCCGAGAGCGGCACCACGCCGAGGATGAGCAGCGCGTTTCTTAGCTTGGCGAAGCCGATGTAAAGGATCAGCGCCATCAGCAGCAGCACGACGCCGACGATGATCGTCAGCCGCGCCTGCGCGCGTTGTTGATTTTCAAATTTTCCACTCCAAACGATGGCGTTGGCCTGCCTGTCGTATGAAACGGTCTCCGCGACCTTCTTTTGCGCCTCGGCGAGATATGAGCTGAGGTCGCGGTCGGCATAGTCGAGGCGAACGGTAAGCATGCGTTTCGTTTTTTCGTGCGAAATGGCGCTTTCTCCATTCTGCAACGTGATTTTTGATATCGCCGATAAGGGAATTTGCGCCCCCGAGGAAGCTTTCACCAAGAGATCGCTGAGCTCCTCGGGACTGCTGCGCGACTGAAGAGGAAAGCGCACCGTCATGTCATAGCTGCGATCGTTCACGTAAATCTGGCCGATGGAAGCGCCGCCGACTCCAATCTGGATCATATTCGAAACGTCGGAAACATTGATGCCGTAGCGCGCGGCTGCAGCGCGATCGATATGGAACGCGATCTGCGGTATCGGCGGCTCCTGCACGATCGATGTCTGAGTCGTGCCCTTCACCGTCTTCAGAGCGGCGACGACCTCGTTGCCAATACGACGGGTCTCCTTGAGGTCCTCGCCAGAAATCTTGACCACCATCGCGCTGTGAGCGCCGCTGACGAGATCGTTGACGTTGTCGATGATCGGCTGGCTTACCCCGATATCCATTCCTGGAAGCTGACTGAGGCGCTTGGTCAGCTTTGCGATGAACTGCTCCTTCGTCTCATGTTCGGGCCAAGAATCATAGCGGTTGAGGCCTATGGGCGCTTCGATATGACTCGTCGTCCAGGGATCCGTGCGATCATCGTTCCGGCCGATCTGGGTGATGACGTAGGAGACTTCTGGAAACTCCATGACGGCGCTGCGCAAATCGCTCGCCATATCGGACGCTTTCTCAAAGGATATGCCGCTCGGCATCTGCACCTGCAGCCAAAGCGAGCCTTCATCGAGATTGGGCAGAAAGTCGCGGCCCACCGTTCCGCCGGCCACGACGACGCCCCAAATCGCGAGCGCCGTCGTAACGTAGATGATCGCCGGCTGCTCCAGGCAGCGATAGAGCGCTTCCTTGTAACGCTTCTCCATCCATTCGAGCACGCGATTGTGAAAGGGCTTCGATGGATAGCGTAGCGCCATATAGGCGAGGCCGGGCACGAGCATCAGCGTGCACAGTAGGGCGCCGATGAGCGCGTAGGCGATCGTGTAGGCGACGGGCGCAAAGAGTCTGGCCTCGACGCGCTCCAATCCCAAGAGCGGCACATAACCGGCGATGATGATGACGGTGGCGAAAAAGATCGGCCGCACCACCTGGCCGACGACGAATTGAACGTCAACGACTTGAAGTTCGCGGTCGGGGTTGTGCTCTCGCAGTCTGAGAATCGATTCCGTTACGATGATCGCGCCATCGACGATAATGCCGAAGTCGATCGAGCCAAGGGACAGAAGATTCGCCGGCAGCTTGGTGAAATTCATCAGGATAAAGGCAAAGGCCAGAGACAGCGGAATCGTCGCCGCAACGACGAGCGAGCTGCGCGGGCTGCCGAGAAAAAGCATCAAGACAACGACGACGAGGACAATGCCCTCCGTCACGGTATGCGCCACCTTCGAGACCGTGAGTTGAACGAGCTCGTTGCGGTCCATGTATGCAACGATTTTCACCTCTTGCGGCGCGAGTTGCGCATTCAGCTCATCAATTCTGTCATGCACCGCCTTCAAAACGACCGTGGCGTTCTCGCCTTTCAGCATCTGGACGACGCCCTGAATGGCGTTCGAATTGTAATCCTTGCCGAGCATCCCCTCGCGCTCTTGCGCGCTGTAGCGCGGGGTCCCGACGTCTTTGGTCAACACAGGCACGCCGCCATGCTCAGCGATCACGATATTTCCAAGGTCCTCCTTAGTGCGAACAAGGCCAATGCTGCGAATGACGTAAGATTGTTCGCCACGCGTGATGCGGCTGCCGCCGGCGCTGGCGCTGTTTGCGATGATCGAATTGGTGACGTCCGTCAGTCCAAGCCCGTAGCGCTGCATCGCGACCGGATCGAGCTGGAGTTGAAACTGACGCGTCACGCCGCCAAAATTGGCGACGCTTGCGACGCCTGGGACCTGATTGAGCGCTGGGATCACGATCCAGCGCTGGATTTCGGACAGGTCTTCGATGTTCTTGGCGTCCGACTCCAGAGTGTATCTGAGAATTTCACCGGTCGGCCCGGTTAGCGGACCGAGCGCGGGTTGAATATTGGCAGGCAACGAGACGAGCGCGAGGCGTTCCAGCACGCGTTGGCGCGCCCAGTAGTCCTCAACGCCGTCCTTAAACACCATCGTGATCAGCGACAGCGCGAAGGTGCTCGTCGAGCGGATGGTGAGAAGTCCCGGCGTGCTCGCGAGCGCGCGCTCCAAAGGCACGGTAATCTGCTGTTCAACCTCCTCGGCGGCCAGGCCCGTCGCCTTGGTCGTTACGATCACCGTCACGTCGCCAATCTCAGGATAGGCTTCGATCTTGAGCTGAGTCCATGAATAGACGCCAAACGCAAAGATGAGCGCTGTGGCCAGAATTACGCCGGCGCGATGCTTGAGACAAAACTCGACGATGCGCTCAATCATTCAAGAGGACCCCGCCGCGCACGACGATCCGCTGGCCGGCGTTCAGCCCCACAACGACGGCGCCGCCAGCGATGTCGGCTTCTGGCTGGACTGGCTTTCGCTCAAAGGTCCAAGGGGCGACTTCGACGAAAACGCTGGACGCGTCATTGACCATCATGAGCGCTGACGGCGGAACCACTATGCGTTGCGACGGCGGCGAGAAGAAGCGCACCGTCGCGAACATGTTCAGCTTGAACATGCCATGCGGGTTGTCGAAAGCGATCCGCACCTTATTGCGCCGCGTATCCGCTTCGAGCAATTGGCTGATGATTTCGACCTTGCCAGGAAATACCTCGCGCGGGTAGGCGACAAGCGAAACTTCCACCCGCTCGCCCTTTTGAACAAAAGAGAGATCCTTCTCCTGCACGTTGGCGGTGACCCATACGCGATCGAGGTTGGAGATGGTCATCATCGGCGATGTTGTGTTGTCGATAAAGTCGCCGGGCGCGGTATCGAGCGCTGTGATCGTGCCATCGATCGGCGCGTTAAGAGTGATCTTCCGCTGGCCGGTGACCTTGCTGTTGTCGCCAATCACGTCGAGCCGGGCTTCGGCGCGCTTCAATTCCGACGTCGCCTGCAGAAAGTCGTTCTGCGCCTGCTCGAGTTCTCTAAGCGCAAGACCGCCGGCCTTGTTCAATCCAGTGGCGCGATCCAAGGCGCTCTTGGTAAGCTTTGCGGATGCGCGAGCCTTTTCGGCGTCGGCCACGGCCTGCGCCAGATCGCCTGAATCAATGGTCGCGAGCGGCTGACCCCTCGTGACGTTGTCGCCAAGCTCGACGTTTAGTTCGCTGACGCGCCCATTGACTGGCGCCAACACGCGCACTGTTCGGGCGGGGTCGGCTTCGACCGTGCCCGGCACGACGCGACTAAGGCTGACGTTCCGGGTTTCGATAAGGGCCACGGCAATATGAGCGCGATAGGGCGACCCTTCGGGGATGAATATCGCCTTGCCTTTGCGCACGACCGGCGGCATGCGCCGCCCATCCGCCGCCCTTCCGGTTTTGTCTCGGAAAAAACTCCCTTCCGGGCTCAGCCGATAAACGAGAGCGCCGACCAGGGCCAATGCGCCAAACGCCATCACCGCAATGACAATTTGGCGTCTGCTCAAAGAGATGCGGCTCGCGAGACCCAACGCCTGTTTCACGTTCAGATTTCCGCCTAGCCGACAAATGCCAAAGCCCGACGCTTACTGTCACGAGCGCCGGGGGCTGATCAAGATGTTACTCTAAGGGTTGTGAAGTACGACTGAATAGTGACAGCAAACTGGATGCAAATATCTTAGCTGTGAATGATTTGTTTCTGAAATGTTGCTGTCACAGGGAGCGACGCTACGCCGGATTTGCATCAATACATCCTTGCAGCCTGCCCGAACCTGCGGCGCTGGCCAAGGGGGCTAACGGTCGATCTCGACGCTTCGCCCGCATAAATGTCCCGATATCACAATAGTCCCGATTATGCAGTTGCGACCGGCATGTCATGCGCGTGCACGTCGCGGCCCGAGTGCTTTGCGAGAATTCGCTTGGCCGTCTCTTCCAGCGCCGAATTTCGCGTTCTCACCCAAAGCAGCAGGCCGCCATGGTCCAGTTGTTCCTGGAGGTATTTTGCGTGGCGGTCATCCATGAACTCGCCGAGGACGGCGCCGATCAGACCGCCGACTTCCGCGCCGACGACGCCGCTGACGAGAAGCATTGCGAGCGCTCCGCCTGACGCGAGCACAGCGCCGGCCGCCGCGGCCGCGCCAACATAGACAAGGGCGCCGATGATCGCGCCGCTTTTCGTGCTACGAGATTCTTTCGGCACATAGGCGACACGAGGCGCGTCACCGTCATCTTCGACGTCCTCGACCTTCTCATATTTATGGCCAAGTTTGGCGACAACGGCCTTTTCGCCCGCAAGCAGGCTGATGTCGCCGAGATCGAAGCCCGAATTCAGCAATTCAGCGACTGCGCTGTCGAGCGCATAGCCGTCCGAGAAAACACCGACGACTTCTCGCGCCCGCCATTCGTCCACCCTGGTCATGCCGCCCTCCCCTACCCGCAAACGCCGAACCAGACTGCCGCGCTAGCGGCCATTCAGGGCGGAGAGTGCTGCCGAAGGGCGGGCTTGGCAAGTGCCGTACGAGCGGCAAAAGAAGCTCGTGCTAGGCTGAACGTGTAATCGCGGCGGACGCCGCTAAAAGGCAAAGATACTCCCAGGCCATCGTCGCTCCGGCGAGCGCAGTGACCTCGGAGACATCGTAGGCGGGCGCGACTTCAACCACATCCATTCCGACGAAGTTCAAGCTGGAAAGCTTGCGGATAATCGACTGCGCCTGCCAAGTCGCGAGGCCGCCGATTTCCGGCGTGCCGGTTCCGGGCGCAAAGGCCGGATCGAGCGCGTCAACGTCGAAGGTCAAATAGACCGGGGCGTCGTCGACAACCTCGATAATGCGCGAGGCGACGGCCGCGGGGCCCTTCTCATGAACGTCCTGCGCAGCGACCACCGTGACGCCGCGTCCAAGCGTCCAGTCGTAGACTTCGCGTTGAACCGGCGAGCGTATGCCGATCTGGATCATGCGACGCGCGTCGACAACGCCTTCATTGATCGCATGATAGAACATCGAGCCATGCGCATAAGGCTGGCCGAAATTGTCGGGCCATGTGTCGACGTGGGCGTCGAAATGGATCAGCGCCAGAGGTCCGCGCTTTTTTGCGCAAGCGCGCAACAAGGGCAGCGTGATTCCATGGTCGCCGCCAAGCGTCACGAGATGCGCGTGGGTCGAGGCCTGCTCCTCGATGAGTTTCAAACTTGCGATGATATCGCCGAGCGCAATGGCGAAATCCCCAATGTCGGCGAGCGGTAGACTGAGCGGCGATGTCCACAGCGAGGGATGATCGCCGTCGATCAACATGCGGCTTGCATGACGAATCGCCGCCGGCCCGAAGCGCGCGCCGCTGCGGTTGGTCGTTCCAACGTCGAAAGGGATGCCCGCGACAGCGACTGCCGCATCGGCGCGCGACTCAACGCCGAGAAAGGTCGGCCTCGCGGAGAAGGTCGGCGTTCCGCTCATGGCGCCCCTTCCAGTTTTGTAAAGCGGAACACAGCCGCCGCGATCGCGCATGTCCACTCGCCGCCTGGCGCGCCTTCCGCCGCTGCTGTCAGCGAAAGACTTTCGACGATGAGCTCGCTGGTCTCATAGACCTTCTTGCGCTCGTTCCATGCGGCGTCAGGATCGAATTCAATCCCGAGCGTCGAAGCGAGCATCGTTGCCGCAAGGTCTTCGGCATAGTCGCCGCTTTCGCGCTCCGTCATGCCATAAGCGTGATGTTCCGAAATATAGCCGTAGAGCGTGGGCTCCTTTGGCCGCGCAAGGCCGATGCTCGCCGTGATGCGCCGGCCGGGCTCGTCAGTCTCCGTGCGCGCAAGCACGGTAAAAGTGATTTCGCCGGGTTGAAGCGTCGCGACGCCTCTCTCCACCGGAACAAGGTCGCATCCCGCCGGCAGAATGGACGAGACCGCCACGAGATTCTGTTGTTCGATGTCGGCGTCGCGCAGCGCATATTCGAACGCCGTCAGACGATGGCGATGGACGCCGACGCCGCGCGTAAGAAAGACGCATTGCGGAATGGGAAACATCCAACGCGCTCCATGGTGACTAGCGGCGCCCGTACAGGATAGCGAGGGGCCCTCTCACTTATTGCAGGCTGGCGTCGGCTGCACGACGAGATCCGTCATATCGCCGCGCAAGACGAAGTCGCCGTAGTCGAGCTTCAGCGCGCGCGAGACGCCGTTCTCATAAAGATCGAACGACAGCACATAAATCGGCTGGCCGTCCTTTTTGCCGAGATCGAAATAGGAAATCGCCACCGGCCAGCGCCGAATATTGTCGAGCGCGTTCACGCGCGCGGCCTTTTCCTGCGGCGGCTCCGTCTTCGGCTCACCGATGATCGTTAAAGTGTCAAAGGCCTTTTCTCCGTCCCCAGTGCCGTCGAAGACCCGTGCCTCAAGCAGGCGTTCGCCGGCGACGGCCGACGCCACGATCTTGCGCAGATGCTCGGTCGGGAACAGCATTGGGCCGGTCAGTTCCAGGCGCGCGCGCTTGGGCTTGGAAAGATCGATGGAAAGCAGGGCTTCGCTGGACTTTTTGGCCTTTCCGTCGACTTCCTCGGTGCGAGAATTGTCGACCTTGGTTTCCACCTTGAATCGAAAATCGGCGCCGTCGCCGCCCTCAAAGGTCGCCGAGCGCATGTCTGAGAGCTTGGCCGCGCCTTCGGACGGCTGCAGTTCGGTGATCTGGCGAAAATTCTGCACATAGCCGTCGCACGCCGAACCCGAGAAATCAAAGGCGATACGGCCGCGAGCCTGCGCAGGCGACTTTGCGCCGCTCGCTTTTGCGAGGCTCAAATCGTAAACGGCCCGATGGTTCGCGAGCGGCAGTGCGCGCTCGGCAAACGCCTGACTGATCGGCGTCGCCACGCTGATTGTGGCGGCCAGCACGCGTAACCAAATCATCGCACCTCCTTCCGTGTGAGCACGCCTGCGACGCCATTGCGTCGTGTGAAGTAGGAAACTAGGGTCGCGCTTGATTGGGAGCAACGACTTTCTCTATTGAGGCGCCATGACCGCATCGTCCGACACCCCGCTTGCTCGGCTGAAGGAGCTGGGCTTGACGCTCCCGCCTGCGGCGGCGCCCGTCGCCAATTATGTTCCTTTCGTGCGTGCGGGCGCACTGCTCTTCATATCGGGACAGCTGCCGATCGGCGCCAATGGCGTCGACCCGGCGCATCAAGGCAAGCTCGGCGCAGGCGTTTCGCTCGAAGCCGGACAATCTGCGGCGCGCCAGGCGGCGCTCAATGTTCTTGCCCAAGCCAACGCGGCCGTCGGCGACCTTTCGAAATTGCGCGCCGTTCGGCTTGGCGGCTATGTCAACAGCGCGCCGGATTTCGCCTCGCTGCCGCAAGTCGTCAACGGCGCCTCCGATCTCGTCGCGGCCGTTTTGGGCGAGAACGGCAAACATGCGCGCTTCGCCGTCGGCGTCGCGCAACTGCCGCTCAACGCCGCCGTTGAAGTCGAGGGAACCTTCGAGATTTTATCGTGAACGGACGCGATTTTTCGTGGTTGACGGCGCGGCCGATCGCTCACCGCGGATTGCATGACGCGTCAAAGGGCGTAATCGAAAATTCGATTTCGGCCGCCCGCGCCGCGGTCGCCGCCGGTTTTGGCGTCGAATGCGACGTGCAGCTCACAGCCGACGGCGAACTGGTCGTTTTTCACGATGAGACGCTCGAACGATTGACTGACGGCGCTGGCGTGGTCGCAAGTCGCAGCGCGGCTGAGTTGCGTCGCCTGAAATTGCGCGGCGCGAATGATTCTATCCCGAGTTTCTCGGAATTTCTTGGCGCAATCGACGGGCGAACGCCAATTGTCGTCGAGATCAAGAGCGCTTTCAACGGCGATACGACGGTCGCGCAGCGCACCGCAGAGGCGCTGGCCCATTACAACGGACTTGTCGCCGTCGAAAGCTTTGATCCCGATCAGATCGCCTTTCTGCGCGCGCGCGCAGCCGCCCTCGGAATTGCGCATCGACCGCTCGGCATGGTCGGCGAAGCGCATTATAGCGAAGAGGATTGGCCACAATTGTCAGCGGCGCAGCGGGCTGAGCTGACCAACTTTCTGCACTATAAGCGCACGCTGCCGGATTTCCTGTCTTGGCGCGTGGGCGATCTTCCGCACGCGATTCCGCTGCTCATGCGCGACGCGTTGAGGATTCCGGTAACCGCCTGGACCGTGCGTTCGCCAGAGGCGGCGGCGCGGGCGCGACAATGGACCGATCAGATCGTCTTTGAAGGCTTTGCGCCCTAAGGCGCTCCCACTTCGCGACCTGTGCGCCGCCGCAACCTCCCAAGCGTCAATCCAAGTTAGCAGAGCGGATCGGGCGCGGAATGGATCCCAAGCTGAGGCGCCCATTGGTCAACGGGAGCGACGTCGCCATGCACAAGCGCAGACGCTTAGTTGTTTTTGCTCTAACGATCGGGACAGCGGCAATGCTGGGCGTCGGCACAGCCGTCGCCGACGTAAAGCGCGACTCCTTCGACGCCGACGCCGCCCGCCGCGCAACAAGCGCAATGGATCGCAACGAATCGCTACAAGCCACCGCCCGTGTCTGTCCCGCGAACGTCTTTCGCAAGGAGGCCTCGCTGGGCGGATTGCTCTTGGGAGACGAGCCGGTCACGCTCGGCCACTGCGCGGCGCACCCAGAGAAATGCTACAACGCCTGCGTCGGCAAGCGCAGCGGCGAACACTGCTTCCGGTTGGCGCTCGCCTTTCAGGAGAATGAGAACGTCGTCGCGCCACGCTATGCGCAGCTCATGTTCTCAATGGCGTGCGCGCATGGAAAGGCCGCCGGCTGCACCAACAGAGGCGCGCATATGCGCAATGCCGCCGAGGAAGGCGATCCGCTCGAGTCGCTGTCTGAAGGGGCAAGAGATAATTGTCAATTTCGCAGCTTTAAGATCGCTTGCGAGAAGAACGACAACTGGGGGTGCGCCATGCTCGGACAAGCCTACCGTAACGGCGAGGGCGTAAAGAAGAGCGTTGCGCTCGCGCGCCGCTACTACAAGAAATCCTGCAGGCTCGATCGAGAATTCGACGCCTGCGCTTTCTCCCGCCGGGCGCTGAAGTCGAAGTGATTAGCGCCGCGCTATTCCGCGGGAACCAATCCGTTGACTGGTTCCAGCCCGCGCATCTCCTTGAGTTCGACGCGGATGTTGTAGTCGCTCGCCGCCTTTATGAAATCCTGTATCGTCTCCATGATGTCCTGATCGATAAAGCCGGCGCGCGTGCCGTCGATCACGAGATAGCTGTTCTCCTCGATATCCTCGAGGTAGTTGCGTAGCTGCGCCTTATTGAGAAACGACACGTCCTTTTGCAGGCGCAAAAGGTAATTCCGGCCGTCACGAGTCAACGTGAATGCGGAATGATAATTCGCGCGCAACACGAAGAAGAGGCCCACGGCCATGCCGATCGCCATTCCTTTGAGGAGATCCGTCGAAAGAATAGCGCCGACGGTCACGGCGAAGGGCGCGAATTGATTGAAGCCTTTTTCATACTGCTGGACGAAGAGCTTTGGCTTCGCGAGCTTATAGCCGGTCAAGAGCAGCACCGCGGCGAGACAGGCAAGCGGAATCATGTTGAGCACGCTCGACAGGAACATCGCGCTTAGCAATAGCAATAGGCCGTGGACAAAGGACGCCGCCTTGGTGTGCGCGCCCGCGTCTATGCTGGCTGAGCTGCGCACGATCACCGCCGTGATCGGCAGCCCGCCCAATATTCCGCTGATGAAATTGCCGACTCCCTGCGCCTTAAGCTCCTGATTGGTCGGCGCAGTGCGCTTGAGCGGATCGAGCTTATCGACCGCTTCGAGGCTCAATAGAGTTTCCAGGCTGCCGACCAGCGCCAAAGTCGCGGCTGTCACATAGATCTGAACATCGATCAGCCGAGCAAAATCTGGGAAGCTGAACTCCCGCGCGAAATCCATCGGCCCGAAAATCACTGGAAGGTTGACGAGATGCTGCGAGGCGATCGCCAGTGACGGAAAGAGCGTCTGAGCTACGATATTGTAGGCGACGCCAAACAGCACCGCAACGAGTGGACCCGGCGCCAGCGACAGGACGCGATGCTTCTTGATATAGGGCGTATCCCAAAGGAGCATAATCGCAAGCGAGACGAGGCTAACGATCACCGCTCCCGTCGAAACGGAGCTAAACGCGTCCCAGAGAAAGGAGAGATGCGTGTGGCTGTCGTCCTCGAGGAAGGACAGATCGGTCACGCCGTCGGCGTCATAGCCGACGGCGTGCGGCAACTGCTTCATGATCAGGATCAAGCCGATCGCCGCGAGCATGCCCTTGATGACGGCCGAAGGAAAAAACGCCCCGATGACGCCCGCCCGCAGAAAGCCCATCCCCAATTGGATCAGCCCCGACAGCGCCACGGCAAGCAGCATGGCGTCGAAGCCGAGTTTTTCGATCGTGGTGGCGATAATGACGGTCAGGCCTGCCGCAGGACCCGAAACGCTCAACTGTGAACCGCTAAGAACGGAAACGACGAGTCCGCCAATGATCCCGGCGATAATCCCAGAGAAGGGCGGCGCGCCGGAAGCGACTGCAATGCCGAGGCACAGCGGCACCGCGACCAGAAACACCACCACGCCCGCTGGAATGTCGTGATCGAGGTAGCGGTAATAGTAGTCGAGATGCCTCCTTAACACGCCTGCATTCTCCTTGTTGGCAGTCTTGCGCCTCGCGGCCGGTTAGAAATCCTCGCCGCCGTCCTGTTGATAGATGACGTCGACGTCGCTGCCTGGCGGCAGCGTGATAAGCTCATGCAGAATGCCGTCATCGAGCCCGAACACCCAGCCATGCAGCATCGGTCGCCGATCCTCTTTCCAGGCGGTCTGCACAATGGAAAATTGCGACAAACGCATGACCTGCTCGATCACGTTGATTTCGACAAGTCGATTGGCCCTCTCTGCCTGAGAGTTGAGCGCATCGATCTCATCTCTGTGCATCCGATAGACATCTTTGATGTGCATCAGCCATTTATTGAGCAGCGCCAGATCGGGGCGTTGCCGATCAAGGGCGGCGCGAACGCCGCCGCAATTATAGTGGCCGCAGACGATGATATGCGGAACTTTAAGCACCTGCACGGCATATTGAATGACGCTCAGACAGTTGAAGTCCGTTGCGATCACCTGATTGGCGATGTTGCGATGCGCGAAGATTGCACCCGGTGGGGCATTGACGATGATATCGCCAGGAACGCGGCTGTCGGAACAGCCAATCCAAAGGAATTCCGGTTTCTGGTCGGCCGCAAGGCGATCGAAATAGGTCGGGTCCCGATCCTTGACTTCCTCGGCCCAAGCTTTGTTCTCAAGCAGCAGCTTTTCGAAGGATTTCATCCGATGCCCGTTTCTCTCAGCCATAGCGCTCAGAAGCGTTCAGGCTGCGACACCAATATGACAGCGACGGTAGCCGCTTGGAACATGAGCGCGAACCGGGGCGATCTCTCATCCGCCTCACCAGCGCCCTCGCTCAAGCAGGGAGAAACTCTACGTAGGTCTCAGGGCCGCGACAAGTCCGCCAGCGAATCTTTGCATAGGGCCACCGCGGGGGATTTTTGTGCCCCGCTGTTGGACGGGAAAGCGCTTCTTAGACCGTTACTTAGGCTGGACGGCGCACAGCTCCCGCCACACTTCCGGCAGAGCGGCGATGATGTCGTCAGCGATCAGGCCGGGTCCAAAAATCTCAGCTGCGCGCGCATGCATCCAGGCGGCGCAGGATGCGGCGAGAAACCCTTCCATCTGCTGCGCGAGCAAGCCGGCGACCATTCCCGTTAAGACGTCGCCTGAGCCCGCGGTGGCGAGCCAGGGCGTCGCATAAGGAAGGATCGACGCTCGACCGTCCGGCGCGGCGACGACCGTGTCCGGCCCTTTAAACAGCACGATCGCGCCGCTTGCCTTCGCCGCTGCGCGCGCCTTGTCCAGTTTGGAGGGATAGGCGCCGTTGCTCGTACAAGCCGCAAAGAGCCGCGCGAATTCGCCCGCATGCGGCGTCATCACCACGGGCCCCGGCGCCGCGCGCGTCGCGCGCCATAGACGCTCGGGATCGTCGGCGAAACTCGAGAGCGCATCCGCGTCGAGCACCGCGGCGCGGCGGTAGGCCTGAGGCGCGAGCGCGGTTTCGACTTGTGCACAGCTTTCCTGGTTCACGCCGAGCCCCGGACCGAGGGCGACGGCGTTCTTACGTTCGTCAGTTAGCGCCTTAGCGAGGCCTTTTGCGCCGTCGGCCGGTCGAACCATGACAGAGGTTAGCGCGCTGGCGTTGACTGTAAGGGCTTCAGTTGGGCTCGCCAGCGTCACGAGGCCCGCGCCGGCGCGCAACGCAGCGGCCGCCGAAAGCCGCGCGGCGCCCGTAAAGGAGGCGCCACCTGAGACGACCAGCGCGTGGCCGCGCGAATATTTGTGGCCGTCGATCTGCGGCAGCGGCAGCGCGGCGCGCCAGAGTTGCGGCATATTCACAAATGTCGCGACCTTGAGCGCCTCAAGCGCGGAGGGCCGAATGCCAATGTGGGCGCAAGTGAGCTGACCACAGTGCAAACGGCCGGGCAGCAGAAGATGGCCGGTTTTAACGCGAAAGAAGGTGACCGTCGCGTCCGCCTCCACCGCCGCGCCGCGGATTGCGCCCGTCGTGCCGTCGACGCCGCTCGGAATATCGACGGCGACGACATTCTGCCCGCTTTCGCGACGCCAGCGATTGAGGCGGCGAACGAGGTCGCATGCATTGGCGTCGAGGTCGCGCGCCAGCCCCGTGCCGAACAGGGCGTCGATGACGAGATCGATTCCATCGAAGCTGCACTCGAGCGCCGAAGTCACTGGGCAGGGCCAGGCCGCGGCCGCCCGCGCCGCGTCGCCGCGTAATTGATCCAGCGGCGTGAGGGAGGCGACGCGCACCTTGTAGCGCTGCGCGCGGAGCAGCCGCGCCGCCACAAAACCATCGCCGCCATTGTTGCCGGGGCCGCAGAGCGCCAAGACCCGCCGCCCGCTGGTGCGCTGCAGGATCTGGCTCACGGTTCGCGCGATCGCCGCGGCGGCGCTCTCCATCAGCGTCATGGCCGGCACCCCGCTCTCGATCGTCAGCCGATCGGCGCGAGCCATTTGATCCGTCGTGAGAATTTCGAGCGGGAGCGTGGAGGGCATGGCGCGATGGTGACCGAAGGGCGTCGCCCGCGCAATGGGCGCCGCTCATAAGATGATCGCAACGCTCGTAAAAATGGCGCCGCATTCCGCCGCGCGTCCACTTCCGCTATGTCAGCGGAATGCTTAGCGCGGTTCTGATCGCCTTCGATTCCCCTAGCGCGCCGCTGCGTCGCGAGGCTGTGGCGCGCAGCCTCGGCTCGCTCATCGAGTCATGCGTGCAGGGGCTCGTCGCCGACGCCGTAATCGTCACCGAAGCGGCGCAAGGCATGGAAGAGGTCGCCGATGAGGCCGGCTGCGCGCTGATTGAAACGCCGCGCGACGCCGGCGGCGTGGCGCAGGCGATTAAAGCCGTACGCCGCGAGCACATCCTTCTTCTCCTTGCCGGATTTGCGGTGGAGCGCGGCTTTTCCGAGGAGGCGCAGGATTTTTTTGCCTATGGCGACAGAAACCGCGCCCGCGCTCTGCGTCTTGCTCCCGACTCTTTATTGACCCGACTTGCGCCTGGCCTGGCGCGTCCGGTCGGACTTATTGCGCCAAAGAGCGCGCTCGCAGCCGCCAGGAGCGCCGATTTGCGCCGACTCGCTCGCGAATTGCGGGCCGCTGATCTGACCACTCGCGCTCGGCGAGTCTTTTAGCTTCAGTAAGCGAAAGTGTTACAGGCGTCGATGCTGCCCGTGCGCAAGCCCTTCAAGAGCCATTGGGTGCGCTGCGCCGACGAGCCGTGGGTAAAACTGTCCGGCACCACATAGCCGCGGGTGGCTCTCTGCTGGCGATCGTCGCCGATCGCCTGCGCGGCGGCGACCGCCTGCTCGATGTCGCCCTCCTCGAGAATAGGCTCTCGCTTGTTGGCGTTGTTGGCCCAGACGCCGGCGAGACAATCCGCCATCAACTCCGCTCGGACCGAAAGCGCATTGGCTTCGGAGCGGCTGCCCGCCATCTGCTGCGCGCGCTGCACCTTCGGCAGAATGCCGAGCAGGTTCTGAATGTGATGGCCCATCTCATGTGAGATCACATAAGCGTAAGCGAAATCGCCGCCGCCGCCGAACCGCCTCTGCATGTCGCGGAAGAAGGAGGTGTCGAGATAGACGCGCTGGTCCAGCGGACAGTAGAACGGGCCCATCGCCGATTGCGCCATGCCGCAGCGCGACTGAGTGTATCCGTTATAGAGAACGAGCCGCGGCGCCTGAAAGCGCACGCCCTTTTGCTCCGGAAGCACCTGCGACCAGACCTGCTCGTTGGAGCCCACCACCTTTGCGACGAAACGGCCCAGCTCATCCGTCGGCGGCGCGCTTCGGCGCGGCGCCTCCTGACGAGGCAGAGCCGCCTCGCGCTCTTGGCGCATGTTGCTGATCATCTCCGCGCCGCCGATGAGGATCGCTGGGTTGATGCCGAGCGCCCAACCGATCAGGCCGAGAATCACTATCGTCCCAAGGCCGATGCCGCCTCCGCCGATGCGAGGCCCGCCCGCGATCATCGGCCCGTCGCCGCGGCGATCCTCAATATTTTCGGACGACTGGAGATCTTCCCATTTCATATTTCACGCGCTCCAACCCGCGCCCTGGGGACGCCGCGACTGCTATTTAAGCAAGCTTACGGGCTCTGAGTAGAGCGGCCCGCCGGCATAAAGATCAGGGCGCGCCCCACTCTTTCGGCCATTCTTCCCGCAGCCGGCCGCCAAGCCGCACCGGCGCGATCATGGCCGCGAGTCCGTCGGCGCCGATCTCGGCCGCCACGCCGCAGAAGGTAGCTTCGCCGTTTGCCGGCTCGTAGCGCGCGCCAGGCGTCTTGCGCAGGAAACGACGCAGCGGCTCCTCCTTGTCCATTCCGACGACCGAATCATAGTCGCCCGTCATGCCGGCGTCGGTCTGATATCCCGTGCCTGCCGGCAGTATCTGCGCGTCTGCGGTCGGCGTATGCGTATGCGACCCAACCACTACAGACGCGCGCCCGTCGACAAAATGCGCCATCGCCATTTTCTCGCTCGACGCCTCGGCGTGCATGTCGATGACGATGGCGTCGCATCCTACGCCAAGCTGACAGGCGCCAAGTTCACGCTCGATCGCGGCGAAAGGATCATCGAGCGCCTCCATGAAGACTCGGCCGATCGGGTTTAGGACGAGCACTTGCTGCCCGCGCGCCGCCGCATAGAGGCCAGCGCCGCGCCCGGGCGTCCCCGGCGGATAATTGATCGGGCGCAATAGCCGTGGCTGGCGCTCTATGAAGACAAGCGCCTCGCGCTGATCGAAGGCGTGATTGCCCAGTGTGACGCAATCGACGCCAAGGCCGAGCATTTCGTCGCAAATCGCTTCCGTGATGCCGAAACCGCCGGCGGCGTTCTCGCCATTGGCGACGATGAAGTCGAGCGACCATTTTTCGCGCAGTCGCGGCACGAAACGCGATAAAGCCGCCCGTCCTGAGCGGCCCAGCACGTCGCCGATGAAGAGAAGGCGGAGCGGCGCGGATTTCGACATGGGCCGTCATAGCCCGCGCAAGCAGCGAGAGCAAAGCGGAGCGAAAGTTGCGTGGGGGCGCGGCGTTTCATAACTGGAGCCGGCTGATGTAACATCCCCTCCTATTGGAAACTCCGCCAGAAATGCAAGACGCCGCCGAACGCCCTGTCGCCCTGACGCAAAACGACGCGCTGGCGCGGCCTTACGTCGTCTTCGAAGACGGCCGCAGCGGCGGACAGGCGCTTTTGTTCGACGAGCCGGAAGAGATCATCGTCGCGCGCGCGCCCGATGATGTCCCGGGCGCCTTCGAACGCATGGAGGCGGCGACTAAACGCGGCCTCTATCTCGCTGGCTACGCCGGCTACGAGCTTGGATATGCGCTAGAGTCAAAATTCGCGACGCAAGCCACGCCCGTTGCGCGGACGCCGCTGCTCCTCTTCGGCGCCTTTCGCGCGCCGCGGCCCTGGTCGCTGCCGCCGGCGGAAAGCGCCGCGCCAGATATTCCGCTTTCGCCCGTATGGACGCAGGAAGACTACGCTAAACGGTTCAACAAGTGCCGCGAGTATATTTTCGCCGGCGACGTCTACCAGATCAATCTCACCTTCCCGCTTTATGGGCGTTATGGCGGCGATCCGCTTGCGCTATATCGCGGCCTGCGCAAGCGGCAGCCTGTCGCCTATGGCGGCGTCGTGGCGCTTGAGGCCGAGACTGTCGTTTCCCTCTCGCCGGAAGTGTTCTTCGAGGCGCGGGGCCGCGCCATTCGCGCACGCCCGATGAAAGGCACGGCGCAACGCGGCGTGCTGCCGACCGAAGACATGGCGCGCGCCCAATATCTCGTCGAAGACGAAAAATCGCGCGCTGAAAATCTGATGATCGTCGATCTTCTCAGAAACGACCTTTCGCGTCTCGCCGTCGTCGGCACGGTGAAAGTGACCGATCTCTTCACCATCCAGACCTATCCGACGTTGCATCAGATGACGTCTGGGATCGAGGCGCGGCTGCGCGACGACGTGACCTTGAAGGATCTCTTCACCGGGCTTTTCCCTTGCGGCTCGGTGACCGGCGCGCCGAAGATCCGGGCGATGGAGATTATTCGCGATCTCGAATGCGCCGCGCGAGGCGTCTATTGCGGGTCGCTCGGAGTCATCGCGCCAGACGGCGACATCCGCTTTAATGTCGCGATACGTACATTGACGATCTTTCCCGACGGCGAACTCGTCTGCAATGTCGGCTCCGCCATCGTCGCCGATTCCCGCGCGCGCGAAGAGTATGAGGAATGTCTGATCAAAGCGCGCTTTCTGACGGGCGCGAGAACGATTTCGGCCTGATCGAAACGCTGCTTTGGACGCGCGACGAAGGCTTTTCTCTGCAGGCTGAACATCTTGCGCGGCTCAACGCTTCGAGCGCCGCGCTCGGCTTCGCCTATGACGAGGCGTGCGTCCGCGAAGCGCTCAACGCGGCCGTGGCGAACGCCGCGAGCAAGCGCCTGCGCGTGCGGCTGGTTCTTTCGCGCGACGGAGCGATCGAAACGAGCGTCACGCCGATCGAACCGATTTCGCGTGACACTGTCTGGCGCGTCGCCATGGCCGAGCGGCGCTTTTCCTCCGCCGATCCGCTGTTACGGCACAAGACGACGCGGCGCGCGCTTTACGAAGATGCGCTCACTGAGGCTGCGCAGCGCTGCGGGGCCGATGAAGTTCTCTTTCAAAACGAGCGCGGCGAGCTTTGCGAAGCGGCGCGCTGCAATCTTTTCGTTCCACAGGGCGAAATTTTGCTGACCCCGCCTCTGTCGTGCGGGCTGCTGCCGGGCACGCTCCGCGCCGCGCTGATTGCGCAAGGGCGCGCTCGCGAGTCCATCCTGCGCCTTGAAGATATTTCTCAGTCGGAATTTCTTCTCGGCAATTCCGTGCGCGGCCTCGTCCGGGCCCGACTTATCGACTGACTGCCCGAGTTCGTTTCGGGCCGAACGGTCGAGATGGCATTCCCGACGCGCTACGCGCGCGAACTCGGAAGGCAGCGAAGGAGACCGGCACTAGTGAAGTTGAAAGCCAAAATATTGTAAGGGTGGCCAGCGGGGTAATTAGTTGAGCGAGGTTATCAACTAGGAACTGGTTACAGGCCGGCTGGAACGAATTCGCTGTCATTTTAGTGATGCCGGTTTCCACTGGGGCGGTACCGTGCTCGTGTCCAATTCGAAGATTGGCGATCGGACGATTTTTCGTCCGCCCCACGGCAGCCACGAGTCGTACTCGCTTTCAAAAGTCATTTCTGCAAACGTGATCTTCGGGTTTGGTCCCACATATATGCTCAGTTGCGCAAAGGCGCAGGTGTACGACCGCGTCTCGGTAGCCTCCAACTGGGAGTGCGGGCCGGTCACACTAACGAAAGCTGGATGGCCCGGCTCTCCCTGTTGGAGAGTCCCTCCGGCGGGGGGTTCGCCTTGGATCTTTGTGGCGATCCCGCATCGGATTTCGAGTCTATTCAGATCGACAACAGCGCTCTTATTCGTAATCGTAAAGGGGACTGAAAAGGGAGAGCCGAAAGACGGCGACCCTGGCACGAACGTGGGCTCCGTCGGCCATGGGGGGCCTTCAAACGCATATACGCCAAGAGCAATGCCGGCCAAGGACATCAAAATACCAAATGTCGCCCTGGCTGCCAGCCACAGACGGCGGTGCGATTGTTCTGAGGACTTTTTCGTCGGTGCTGGGTGCACCGGCTTATTTGGCGTTCGCTTATTTTTGTAAGGGTTAGACTTCTTCTGCGATGGGGGCTTTACCGCTTTCACTGGGAACTCTCCCCCGAAGACCTTGGAATTCTATGCTCGGCCATCGCAATTCAATAATGCCATAATTGCGAACCAAGAACCGCAAAGCTGCAGATTGCCGCTCGCGACATCGTTGTGAGTGCATACGATTCTCACTGGGGGCGAAGCATCTGATTTGTCGCGCTACGCGAATTCCAAGAGAAATATTAAGTCTGCCCCGGCTTCAGGCGATAGAAAATATGACGCCCGATCGCGTCCATTTTGGTGAGCGCGCGCGACCATCGAGGCCGCACATAAGTGGCGTGATAATGCGTCGAGCGCCCGACGTCGGAAATATAGGTCCGCCCGTTCATCACTTCATTGGCTACGCGCACCGCTTGCTCCCAGGCGTCGCCTTCGGTGATGCGCAGCGACCTGCCCTCGCAGGCGAAGGAGAACTGGCATCCACGATAGCGATGCCGGTTCTGATAAACGACGCCGCAGACGCTTGCGGGGTATAGGCCGCTCTGGACGCGATTGAGCACGACCTGCGCGACTGCCGCCTGCCCCGTCTCGGGTTCGCTGCGCGCCTCGAAATAGACCGCTTCAGCCAAGCAGCGAGTCTCGCGGCCGAGCTTCTCAGGATCGATTGAGGCGGCATAATCCGGCCGCGCCGCGTCATCCTTACCGGGAACAGACAGCGCCAGCGTCGCGCCTTGGAATGACGACACTTCGATCGGCACGGCGTCCGGCTGCGCCGGCGTCGATGATCCCAGCGCCACGGCGCGCGGCGTCTGCGGCGTGGCGCCATGAAGGGCGCGTTCGGTCAGCGCCTCCTTTCCAAACTCACGCGAAGGCTCGGCGCTGATCGGCGTCGCGATCGATGAGCTTTGAGAGGGCGAGGCGGCCGCCGTCGACTTTTGTGTCGTCGCCGGCTCGGGTGGTAAATTGGCGTCCGCCTCTTCGAGCATTTCGTCGCCGGGAGTTCTGCCGCGGGGCGCGAGCGGCGTGGATTTGCCCTCGACGCCGAAGGAAAGCGGCGGAGCGTGGTTCAGGCTAATATTCGCGGGCGGCGAACGGCGCGTCTCAAACCCCGGCCGCATGGCGACGACCGGATCGCCTTTGTGCCGCCGATCGACCTGGGGAAAATGCTTCACGTCGGGCTTGAGATCGACATGCGGCTCGCGCTCATCGGCGACTGCCACATTCTCCTGTGGCCCGCCAACGATCAGCCGGGCCTGCTGAATTAGGGCGCGCGTCTCGCCGTATAACCCATAGTCGCCGCTGGCGGCCTCGCTAAAGCCCACGGTCAGACCCTGGGGCGCGCGCGCCGCGAGCGGAGAAACTTTCCAATCGGCAGTCGGATCCTGTCCGGCGGCGGCAGTGAAGGAAACCAACATGCCGACGCCGAGCGCCCATGGCACCGTTACGCTAAAAACCCAGGGAGCAACGCCTCTACGGGCAAAACGCGTTCTCGACTGACGACGCATAGACTGGCCCATTTGCGACGGCGAATTCGCAAGACGCCGCGATTTTCCGCCGCTCCGCCCCGAATGCAAACTTTCGAGAAATCTTATCGTTCATTAGCCTTGCGGAACCGTTGCCGGCGGCCCTGAGGCGACGTGCCAGAATGACGCAACTGTTGGAGCTTATTCGCCGATCAGATGGAGCGCGATCTCGCGGCGGTGGGCGCGCCGCCGGTGCTCGAAGAGAAATACGCCCTGCCAGGTCCCAAGCGCCAGAACGCCGCCGATGAGCGGGATCGAGAGCTGCGTCTGAGTGAGCGCGGCGCGGATATGCGCCGGCATATCGTCGGGGCCTTCCGTGTCATGCGCATAATCCGCCCCTTCGGGCGCAAGCCGCGCGAAGACGGCTTCGAGATCGCGCAGCACCGTCGGATCGGCGTTCTCCTGAATGAGCAGCGAGGCGGAGGTGTGTCGGCAGAAAATCGTCAGCAGACCCTGAGTCATGCCCGCACTGCGCGCAAAGTCGCGAATATTTTCGGTTAATTCGTAAAATCCGCGTCCCGAAGTTTCGATCCGCAGCATCCGGCTCGTTTGTCGCATAGCGCGAATGTGCGAAAGCGCATTGGAAAGTCCAGTCCCGCAAGCTCTTTGAGCGCTTGTGTGGGCGAGGCGCAAAGGTTAAGCGCAGCGCAACTATGGAAGCTGCAATGTCCGATCTGATCGATGCGATAACGAACTGGGCCACGTCCGACGCGGGAAAGACGGTCGGCGCCGTGGCGCTGACGGCGCTCGCGTGGGCCGAGGCGTCGACGGTGGTCGGCGCGGCTTACATGAAGCGGATGATTCCGCTGCGCATCACCGCGATGCTCGGCAATGTGCTCGGCGTGACGTATGGGCTCATCACCGCCAGTCCGCCGACGATCGCCAAACATGCGATCAATCTGCCGCTCAACTTCACCCGAATGCGCCAAATGAACCGGCTGATCGCCAGCGTGCGGGAAGCCAATGGCGGCGATCTGAATATCGAGTGGTTGAAGCCCTTCATGCATCCGCGCGCGCTCGGCGCCGGCGAAAGGATTTTCTGGAAGGGCGATGAAGCCGACGAAGCCTTCGTCGTCGTCGAAGGACGCGTGGAAATCGTCGAGCGCGGCGTGATCCTCTCGCCCGGCGACATTTTCGGCGAAATGGCGCTTTTTACGCATGCGGGCACGCGCACCGCGACGGCGCGATGCCTGAGCGACGTGCGTCTGCTCGTCATCACCTATGAGCAGTTCGAGCAGCTCTACTTTCAGAACCCCGAATTCGGCCTCTACCTCGTGCGCCTGATCGTGCGCCGCTTCGAGATGAACCATCGCGACGAAGAGCTGGAGAGCGCGTGAGGCGCTCTCAGGGCGCAGCGCGAATCGTGCTAGGTCAAGCGGGATGACGCCGCACGATTTCATCAAGAAATGGAAGACCCATGCGCTGACGGAGCGGGCGGCGGCGCAAGAGCACTTTATCGATCTTTGCCGCCTGTTCGATCACCCGACCCCCGCCGAGGCGGATCCAGCGGGAGAATTCTTCACATTCGAAAGGGGCGCGGCGATCGTCGGCGGCGGCGACGGCTGGGCGGACGTCTGGAAAAAGGGCTATTTCGCCTGGGAATATAAGAAGCGCCGGCGCAATCTCGACGAGGCGATGACCCAGCTCGTGCGTTACGCAGCGGCGCTGGAGCACCCGCCGCTGCTCGTCGTCTGCGATACGATTCGCTTTCAGATCGTCACCACCTGGACGAATCTCGAGACCAAGAAATACAGCTTCGAGCTCGAAGACCTCGCGGATCCCGAAAAATTTAAGATTCTGCGGGCGGTCTTCCACGACCCGGACGCGCTGAAACCCGCACGCACGCGCGCCATGATCACCGCCGAGGCGGCAAAGAAATTCCAGACGATCTCCGACGCGCTTCAGCACCGCAATCCCGATCGCGAAGCGGTGGCGCATTTCGTCAATCAGCTCGTCTTCTGCTTTTTCGCCGACAGCGTAAAGCTCCTGCCCGAAGGTCTGCTCAAGAAACTGCTGCAGACGGCGGAGCGCCGGCCGCACAAATCCAAGGAATATTTCGACAAGCTCTTCGAGCAGATGGAAAAGGGCGGCGAATTCGACTTAACCGAAATCGCCTGGTTCAACGGCGGATTATTCGACGGCCGCCGCGCCTTGCCACTGGAGCATGTCGAAATCCAGCTCCTCTTCGCCGCGACCAGCCTCGACTGGAGCCTGATCGACCCGACGATCTTCGGCACGCTGTTCGAGCGCTTCCTCGACCCCGACAAGCGCGCCCAGATCGGCGCCCATTACACCGATCCCGAAAAGATCATGCTGATCGTCGAGCCGGTGGTGCTGCGGCCCTTAAGGCGCGAATGGGAGACGGCGCGAACGAAAATCGACGATCTCATGAAGCCCGCTCGCGAGTCTGGGCTTGCAGGCCGCAAGGGGCAAAGCGAGCACGGCAAGAAAATCGCCGCGGCTCGGGCCAAGGCGGAACTTCTACGCGACGACTTCATCGATGGGCTGACGAAGCTGCGCATCCTCGATCCCGCCTGCGGCTCCGGCAATTTCCTCTATCTCGCGTTGCAGGGCGTCAAGGACATCGAATATCGGGCGATCAATGAATGCGAGACGCTCGGCCTCAATCGTCCCGTGACCCGCGTGGGGCCGGAGATTTTGCGCGGCATCGAGATCAATCCCTTCGCCGCCGAACTCGCGCGCACGACGATCTGGATCGGCGACATTCAATGGTCGATCAAGAACGCGATCTATTCGCGTCCGCAGCCGATTCTGCGCAAGCTCGATTCGATCGAACGGCGCGACGCCGTATTGACCGATGACGGCAAAGAGGCGGCATGGCCTGAGGCGGATTTCATTATCGGTAACCCGCCGTTTTTGGGCGGCAAGCTGATGCGCAAGGGCCTCGGCGACGAATATGTCGAGAAGCTTTTTGAGGCCTACGAGGGGCTCGTCCCCGCCGAGGCCGATCTCGTCTGCTACTGGTTTTCGAAAGCATGGACGGCGGTTCTCGCCGGTCGCGCGAAAAGCGTCGGCCTTGTCGCGACGAACTCCATCCGCGGCGGCGCGAATCGCCGCCTGTTAGAGCCCATCGCGCAGGCGGGCGCGATTTTCGAAGCCTGGAGCGACGAGCCCTGGACAATCGACGGCGCCGCCGTTCGCGTGAGCATCGTGTGTTTCGCTGCATCCCAGAGCCCTCATGCTGAGGAGGCTGCGACGCAGCCGTCTCGAAGCACGAGGGCGATGGAGGGCGCAACCTCGTCCTTCGAGACGCGAGCTTCGCTCGCTCCTCAGGATGAGGTTGCTTTGGATGGAGTGAATCGTCTCGATGGCCTTCCCGTGCAGACGATCAATGCGGACCTGACGGCGCGCGGCGTCGATCTCACTAAGGCGAAGCGGTTGAAGGAGAACGAAGGCGTCGCCTTTATGGGCGACACCAAGGGCGGAGCATTTGACGTTCCTGGCGACCTCGCGCGCGCCTGGCTGCGCGCGCCGCTCAACGCCAACGGCAGACCCAATAGCGACGTGTTGCGGCCGTGGGTAAACGGCCTCGACGTGACGCGCCGCCCGCGCGACATGTGGATCATCGATTTCGGTTGGACGATGAGCGAGAAAGAAGCAGCGCTCTTTGAGGAGCCGTTCGGTTATGCTCTCGAACATGTGAAGCCGGAGCGCGAGAAAAATCGCCGCGCCTCCTACGCGAAAAATTGGTGGCGTCACGTCGAGCCGCGTCCCGCCATGTGGGCAACGATCAAGGCCCTCTCAACACGTCATGCCCGCGCTTGTCGCGGGCATCCACGCAAGGCCGCCGCGCGTGGTGGCGTGGATGGCCGGGACAAGCCCGGCCATGACGGCGGAGAGGGGACTCGTTACCTTGTGACGCCGAGAGTGGCAAAGCATCGTTTATTTGCGTGGCTTCCAACGTGTGCTGTCCCGGATAGTCGCATTTACGCGTTCGCACGCGATGACGACTTCTTTCTAGGCATACTGCAAAATAAGTTTCATGAGACGTGGTCTTTGGCGACCTGCTCATGGCACGGCGTTGGCAACGACCCGACCTACAACGACGAAACATGTTTCGAAACCTTTCCCTTCCCCGAAGGGCTGACGCCGAACATTCCCGCTGAAACATATGCCGACGATCCGCGCGCGAAGCGGATCGCCGAGGCCGCACGCGAACTCGACGCGGCGCGACGCAACTGGCTCAATCCGCCCGATCTTGTCGACATCGTTCCGGAAGTCGTTCCGGGCTATCCGGACCGCATCCTGCCCAAGGACGCTCACGCCGCCGCAACGCTGAAAGAGCGCACGTTGACCAATCTCTACAACCAGCGCCCGCAATGGCTCGTCAACGCGCATGAGAAGCTCGATCGCGCGGTCGCGGCCGCCTATGGCTGGCCAGAAGATATTTCGACCGATGACGCGCTCGCGAAGCTGCTGGAGCTGAATTTGCGACGAACAGGCTAAGCTACTGGTTTCATTAAAATTTTTTCGTTAATGGCCGCTTGTCTGCGAGTCGAGTCGACCCACATCTTGGGCACATACCGCCCGCCGCATCAATGACGGCGCAAAGCACCGATTGCGGCGTGGCTAATCAGCATCAAGGAGGGTCTGATATGGCGCTCGCAGTGCATAGTGGAGCGGAAATCAGCAAGATCATCATGTGGGTCGTCGCCTTCGCCGCCTTCGTCGTGGTCGCGCTTACGTGGGTCCCGGACTGGGTGGCGCCGCAAGGCGAACAAGGCGCGCCGGAAGTCGGCCGCACCGTGAAAATGATCAAGTAAGAAAGCCGCTGGAAACGAAAGGCGCCGCCGATGTGCGGCGCCTTTTGTTATGGAGCGGACTTTAGGCCGTGCTCACGGCCTTTTCGCCGAGCGCCGCCTGCGCCGCCGCAAGCCGCGCAATCGGCACGCGGAATGGCGAACAGGACACATAGTCGAACCCGATCTTGTCGAAGAAGGCCACGGACACGGGATCGCCGCCATGCTCGCCGCAGACCCCAAGCGTAATCGTCGGATTGGCCGCGCGGGCGCGTTTGCAGCCAAGCGAAACAAGCTCGCCGACGCCTTCCTGATCGATCGTCACGAAGGGGTCCGCCGGCAACAACCCCTTCTCGACATAGGCATTGAGGAACGAGCCGGAGTCGTCGCGCGAAATGCCGAGCGTCGTCTGCGTCAGGTCATTGGTGCCGAAGGAGAAGAAATCCGCCGAAGCGGCGATGTCGCCGGCGCGCAGCGCCGCGCGCGGCAGTTCGATCATCGTGCCGACGTGGTAGTTCGGCCTGATCCCGGTTTCGTCTTCAACGAGCTTCGCCATCTCGGCGACGCGCGCCTTGACGAGATCGAGCTCCGCGCAGGTGAAGACGAGCGGCGCCATGATCTCGATGTCGACGGGCTCGCCCGTCGAGAGACTCGCTTCGATCGCCGCCTCGAAAATCGCCCGCGCCTGCATGTCGACGATCTCGGGAAAAATGACCGCGAGCCGCACGCCGCGAAAGCCGAGCATCGGATTGAACTCGGACAACTGAGCGGCGCGCCGGCGCAGCTTTACGGCGTCCGCGCCCATCGCCCGCGCAACGGCGGCGATCTCCGCATCCGAATGCGGCAGAAACTCGTGCAGCGGCGGATCGAGCAAACGGATCGTGACCGGCAGGCCCGACATGATCTCGAACAGCTGCTTGAAGTCTTCGCGCTGCATCGGCAGCAGCTTCGCCAGCGCGCTGCGGCGCCCTTCAGCGTCGTCGGCGAGTATCATTTCGCGCACCGCGACGATGCGTTCGCCTTCGAAAAACATATGCTCGGTGCGCGCAAGACCGATGCCTTCGGCGCCGAAACGGCGAGCCGTGCGCGCGTCTGCGGGCGTTTCGGCGTTGGCGCGGATTTTCAGACGCCGCTTCTGATCGGCCCAGGACATCAGCACGGCAAATTCGCCAGTGAGCTCCGGCCGCTGCATCTTCACCTCGCCAGCGATGACCTGACCCGCCGATCCGTCGATGGTGATGCGCTCGCCCTTGCCGAAGCGCTTGCCGGCGACGGTAAAGCTCTGGTCCTCATAGTCGATGCGCAGCGCGCCGGCGCCGGTGACGCAGGGCTTGCCCATGCCGCGCGCCACGACGGCGGCGTGCGAGGTCATGCCGCCGCGCGCGGTGAGAATGCCTTCCGCCGCATGCATGCCGCCAATGTCCTCGGGACTCGTCTCGACGCGCACAAGAATGATCTTGCGGCCGTTCGAAGCGAGCTTCGCGGCTTCTTCCGGATCAAAGACGATTTCGCCGACCGCCGCGCCGGGCGAAGCGGGCAGGCCCGTCGCGAGAATATTGCGCTTCGCTGTGGGATCGATCGTCGGATGCAGCAATTGTTCGAGCGACTGCGGCTCGACTCGCACAATCGCCTCATCCTTGCCGATGAGGCCCTCGCGGGCCATGTCGACGGCGAGTTTCAGCGCCGCGCGCGCGGTGCGCTTGCCGGCGCGCGTCTGCAGCATCCAAAGTTTGCCGCGCTCGACGGTGAATTCCATGTCCTGCATGTCGCGGAAATGGCGTTCGAGCTTATCGGCGTATCCCTTGAACTCGGCGAAGATCGCCGGCATCGCCGCTTCGAGCGAAATCTTTTCGAAGCCGGAGGCATGGCTCGCCGACTGGGTGATGGGCTGAGGGGTGCGAATGCCGGCGACAACGTCTTCGCCCTGCGCATTGATGAGATATTCGCCGTAAAGCTCGCGCACGCCGGTCGAAGGATTGCGCGTGAAGGCGACGCCCGTCGCCGATTGTGCGCCCATGTTGCCAAAGACCATCGCCTGAATATTGACCGCGGTGCCCCAGCTTTCGGGAATGTTGTGCAGGCCGCGATAGACGATGGCGCGATTGTTCATCCAGGACGAAAAGACGGCCTTGATCGCGCCCCACAATTGCTCGCGCGGATCTTGCGGGAAGCTCTTGCCCGCGGCCTCCTCGACGATCGCCTTATATTGCGCCGCCACCTTGCGCCAATCGTCAGCGGATAGCTGCGTATCGAGCGCGAACCCCTTGCTCTCCTTCAAGCGCTCCAGCGCTTCCTCGAACTCGTGATGTTCGACGCCGAGCACGACGGAGGAATACATTTCGATAAAGCGTCTATAACAGTCCCATGCGAAGCGTTCGTCCCCAGAGTTGCGCGCGACAGTTTCGACCGTCTCGTCGTTGAGGCCCAAATTGAGAACGGTGTCCATCATTCCAGGCATCGAGGCGCGAGCGCCCGAGCGCACGGAAACGAGGAGCGGCCAATCAGGATCCTCGAAGGAATGTCCGGCGATGCGTCCAACTTCGGCGAGCGCTTCATCGACCTGCGCGGCGAGATCGGCAGGGAAGGTCTTGCCGTTGGCGTAAAAATAGGCGCAGACCTCGGTGGTGATGGTGAAGCCCGGCGGCACCGGCAGGCCGAGCGCCGCCATTTCAGCGAGATTGGCGCCCTTGCCGCCCAAAAGTTCTTTCATCGACGCCGATCCTTCGGACCGACCGGCGCTGAAATTGTAAACCCATTTGGTCATATGTATTTCGTCCGGCGCTCGAGCGGCCGCCGACGCCCCGCCCTGCGCGGACCATCAAGCGCGCCGGAAATTACGCTCAAATGACGCGCGTCGACAAGTTGGCGCGCCCTGCCTCCAGCGCTATTTTGTCGTCGATTGAAGAAATCGAGCCGAGGTCGCGCGTCGATGAAAAGCGAGGAAGATGAGGCGCCGCGCCGCCCCGCGGCTTTCGAGATCGGCCAACCGCTCGATCTGCTCTCGATCGCTGAACTTGAGGAACGCATCGAGAAACTGCGGGCAGAGATCGCGCGGCTCGAAGCCGCCCGCACGGCGAAACAGGCGGCGAGCGCCGCCGCCGACGCCTTTTTCAAGAAATAGTTCGCCCCGCGCCGCTCAACTTGACAGCCGACGACGGCCCATGCCCTTTCTGCGCGCGAAAACGCCCGATCCTGATGGAATCGCGTCCGCCAACCTCCAAGCCCGATGAGCCGGCCCTTGCACCGCTACCGTTCGCATAATTGTGGAGAACCCAACGAAACGCTCGTCGGCGAAAAAATCCGACTTTCGGGCTGGTGTCATCGCATTCGCGACCACGGTGGCGTGCTGTTCATCGACCTGCGCGACCATTATGGCCTGACGCAATGCGTCGTCGACCCGGATTCGCCCGCCTTTGTGCAGGCGGAGAAATTGCGTTCGGAATGGGTTGTGCGGCTCGACGGCGAAGTCCGCAAGCGACCTGCCGGCACCGAAAATCCCGACATGCCGACCGGACAGGTCGAGGTTTACGTTAGCGAAATCGAGGTCCTTGGCCCGGCCGCCGAATTGCCGGTGCCGGTCTTCGGCGACCAGCCCTATCCGGAAGACACGCGCCTCAAATATCGCTTCATCGATTTGCGTCGCGAGAAGCTGCATCGAAACATCATGCTGCGTGGCCGCATCATCGATTCGATCCGCATGCGCATGAAACAGGCGGGCTTCTTCGAATTCCAGACGCCGATCCTGACCGCCTCTTCGCCAGAGGGCGCGCGCGACTTTCTCGTGCCCTCGCGCCTGCATCCAGGAAAGTTCTACGCGCTGCCGCAGGCGCCGCAGCAGTTCAAGCAGCTCATTATGGTCGCGGGCTTCGATCGCTATTTCCAGATCGCGCCCTGCTTTCGCGACGAAGACGCCCGCGCCGACCGTTCTCCGGGCGAGTTCTACCAGCTCGACGTCGAAATGAGCTTCGTCACCCAGGACGACGTGTTCGAAGCGATGGAGCCAGTGCTGCGCGGACTGTTCGAAGAGTTCGCCAATGGAAAAACCGTCACGCAGAAATTTCCGCGCATTTCCTTCCGCGAGGCGATGCTCAATTACGGGACTGACAAGCCGGATTTGCGCAATCCGCTGATCATCGCCGACGTATCAGAGGAATTCGCGCGCGAGGACGTAAGCTTCAAGGCCTTCAAAGGCAAGACTGTACGCGCCATTCCGGCGCCGGGCGCCGCTGCGCAGCCCCGCAGTTTTTTCGACAAGCTGAACGACTGGGCGCGCAGCGAAGGCGCGCCGGGCCTCGGCTATGTAATCTTCGAAGAGGAAGGCGGCGCGCTCGTCGGCAAGGGCCCGATCGCCAAATTCATCCCCTCGGAAGTCCAGACCGCGATCGCCGCCAAGGCGGGCGTCAAGGCGGGCGACGCGGTCTTCTTCTCAGCTGGAGAAGAGACCGCCGCCGCTAAACTCGCCGGCATGGCGCGGCTGCGCATCGGCGACGAACTCAGTCTAACGAAGAAGGACGTCTTCGAATTCTGCTGGATCGTCGACTTCCCGATGTATGAATGGAACGAGGACGAGAAGAAGATCGACTTCTCGCATAATCCCTTCTCCATGCCGCAGGGCGGGCTTGACGCGCTCGACAACATGGACCCGCTCGACATTCTCGCCTTCCAATACGACATCGTCTGCAATGGCGTGGAGCTCTCGTCCGGCGCGATCAGAAACCATCGCCCTGACATCATGCGCCGCGCTTTCGAGATCGCCGGCTATGGCGAGGACGTGCTGATCGAGAAATTCGGCGGCATGTATCGGGCCTTCCAATATGGCGCGCCGCCGCATGGCGGCATCGCGCCCGGCGTCGACCGCATCGTCATGCTGCTCGCTGAAGAGGAAAATTTGCGCGAGGTGACGCTCTTCCCGATGAATCAACGCGCCGAAGATTTACTGATGGGCGCGCCGTCGGAACCGACGATGAAGCATCTTCGCGAGCTGCACATCAGGCTGAACTTGCCTGAGGCCAAGGCGTAGTTACGCAGTGCTGTGTGACGACTTGTCGCCGCCAATGATGGCGTTCGGGACCTTAGCGCTTTGCGGGCGCCGCCGTGTCCGAGGCTTATAAAGCCACGCGCGCAGCCCAAATTTCCGCTCGGCGCGCTTCGCGGAGTGCACGCCTTGTACAGCAAGCGGCAGACAGAAATTCTCGCGGCGATCACGCAGGGACTGAACCTGCCTCAGCATTTGTCGCAGGTTCATGTCGATCAGACGCCTGGATACGTCGACTCGCCGATCGAGGTGCACGACTTCGCTGTCGCGCTCATGGGCGCGATCGGCGCAACGATCGCTTTTGTCGGCGAAAGACGCGGCTTGGGCGCCCAGCGCGTGACGATCGACCGACGACACGCGGGCCTGCTCTTCAACGAGATCGCCTATTTCTTTCAAAGCGGCTGGCAATTCGACATCAGCGCCGTTCATACGGCGGTGAATAATTTCTATCGCACCCGTGACGGACGACGCATCTTCTTCAACGGCGCCTATCAGCATCTGCGCGACGGCTTACTGCGCTATCTCGACTGTCCAAACGAGCGCGAAGCCATCGCTAAGAGCGTCGCGCGCTTCGATGCGCGGGCGCTTGAAGACGACCTTTCGGCGCTCGGTCTTTGCGCCGCGATCCTGCGCAGCCCGGAGGAGTGGCGCGCGCATCCGCAAGGCCGCGCGATCGCGGACGCCCCGCCGATCGAGCTTGTGCGGCAGGGCGACGCCGCTTGCGTTCCCTTGCCGGCCGCCGCCGCGCGGCCGCTCGAGCGGCTCCGTGTCCTTGATTTCACGCATGTCGTCGCCGGTCCGACGATCGCCAAGTTGCTGGCGGAGCATGGCGCCGACGTGATTCATTGCCGCAATCCCTATCTCGACCATATTCTCGGCTTCGACATCGACACGTCTTTCGGCAAGAAGACCGCCTATCTGGATGTGCGCGCCGAGGCCGACCGCGCCCGCGCCTTCGAACTCGTTCGCGACTGCGACGTTTTCGTGCAGGGATTTCGCTGGGGATCGCTGGCGAACCGGGGATTTAGTCCGCAGGCGCTGTGGCGGATCAACCCGCGCCTGATCTACGTCGAGGTCAACGCCTACGGCTTTCAGGGACCCTGGGCCGAACGGCGCGGGTGGGAGCAGCTCGCTCAAGCGGCGACCGGCCTCGCCGCCGCGCACAGCGCGAGACTGGACGAGCCTGCGCTCATTCCCGCTTATTTCAATGATTACGGCTCAGGCTGCCTCGGCGCGCTCGGCGTGCTCGCCGCGCTGCTACGCCGCGCCGAGGAAGGCGGCCGCTGGATCGTCCGCGTATCACTTGCCAAGACGGCCGAGCTCGGCCTGCGTTTCGCCGCCAATGGCGAAACGCCCGTTCCAATCAGCGATGATGATATGAACCGTTATTTGGTCGATCAGGAGTCGCCGCTCGGCCTGCTGACGCGGGTTGCGCCGGCGATCCAATTGGAGAAAACCCCACCCTATGTGGATCGCGCTGGAAGCTTTCCCGGCTCCTCAACGCTCGACATAGGATGGGGGCCTGACTCTGTCGCGCCCAACACGCCGCCGCACCGTCCAACGTCGATCTTTCGGCGCGGCGTGGCGCATAGCCGCGGGCGGCAGATTCTATGATCGCCGAGAGGCGCCGTTAATACGTGCCGCGCCTATCATGCTTATTGTTCCGTTCCCTGCCATAATATTCGTCGCGACGGCCTCTGTCGCTTTCGAATTCCTTGTTCGTCAGCTTGAAGTTCCGATCGAAGGTGAGATCGTAGCGCTTGCCGCCCTGACAGCGCGCGTCATCGACTTCGAATCTACCATCGTCATATTCCATCTTTCCGCCGGAGCAGTTCATGTCCTTCATCGCCGATTGGATGCTTGATTTCTCCTCACGCGTGAGCCGACGGTCAGCCTGAGCCGGAGTCGCCGCCAAGCCGACGAATCCGAGAAGCGCGACGCAAGTCACCAGAGTACGCATGTTGCAACCCTTTCTCTTGCAGCCGGAACGAAGCCGCGGCTGCGCCATGACGCCCAAAAATCGAGCGACTGCGGCCATATGAGGCGCCAACCGATGATGGAAAGGGGGATCTTGCGAATGTTTCCGCCCCTCGCCTTGCCTCGCGTGGCTTGGTCGCCTATAAGCGCCGCGGCGCTTGCGTTTCCGACACCCCTGGAGGCGAAGCAGCGCCTTTTCTTTTGACTTAAGGACACCGACATGGCCGAGACTAAGAAGCTCGCGGCCACGGTGCGCAGCGGGACAGGCAAGGGGGCCGCCCGCGGCGTTCGCCGTGAAGGCCGCATTCCAGCAGTGCTCTATGGAGGCGGCGAAGCGCCGCAGCCGCTCTCGCTCGATAAAAAGAGCGTTACCCAGCTCATCTTCGCCGGGCACTTCCTAACGACGATCTTTGAGCTCGACGTCGAGGGCAAGAAGGAACGCGCGATTCCGCGCGACTATCAGCTCGACGTTATCAAAGACACGCCGATCCATATCGATTTCCTGCGCCTGAAGCCAGGTTCGCGGCTGCGCGTGCAAGTGCCGGTGCATTTCATCAATCATGAAGCGGCGCCAGGGCTGAAGCGCGGCGGCGCGCTCAACATCGTCTACCACACGGTCGAGATGTGGGTGCCAGCGGACAATATTCCGGAAGCCATCACCGGCGACCTGACGGGGATGGACTTCAACGATTCGCTGCATATCTCGGCGATCCCGCTGCCCGAGGGCTGCAAGCCGACAAATCCGGACAAGAATTTCACCGTGGCGAGCCTGTCGCCGCCGGCGGGCGGCGGCGCGGAAGAGGAAGCTCCCGCGGCCGCCGCAGCGACGGCCCCTGCGCCCGCTCCCGCCAAGGAAGAAAAGAAGAAGTAGCCCCCTCCCTGTCCCTCCCCCGCCGCGCTTCGCTTGCGGGAGAGGGAACGCTAACGGTCGGCATTCTCACGAGCTGGCGAAGCGCCGGCTCTGCTCCCTCTCCCGCGAAGCGGGGGAGGGTTGGGGTGGGGGTATTCCATGCTGCTCCTTGTCGGACTCGGCAATCCCGGACGCGCCTACGCCAAGAACCGGCACAATATCGGCTTCATGGCGCTCGAAGCGATCGCTAAGCGACAAGGCTTTCCGCAAGCGCGAGCGCGCTTCCAGGGCCTCATCAGCGAGGGAACGATCGGCGGCGAGCGCGTCATGCTGCTGGAGCCCCAAACCTATATGAACGAGAGCGGCCGTTCGGTTGGCGAAGCGGCGCGATTTCACAAGATCGGGCTCGACGAGATCGTGGTCATTCACGACGAACTCGATCTCGCGCCGGCCAAATGCCGGATAAAAACAGGCGGCGGAGTCGCAGGACATAATGGCCTGCGCTCGATCAGCGCTCATATCGGCAACGACTATAAGCGGCTGCGGCTCGGCATCGGCCATCCCGGCGACAAAGCGCTCGTTCATTCCTATGTGCTGAGCGATTTCGCTAAGAGCGAGGAGCCCTGGGTGAGCGCGCTCTGCGAGACGATCGCCGACAACGCCGCCTTGCTGGTCAAGGGTGACGACGCCGGACTGCAGAACAGGTTGCATCTCGCCATGGAGGCAAAGGGCTTCGGCGCTGTGAAGCGCGTCGGCGAGGCGTAGCCTTCGCTAAACCTTTAATGAACGCAGGCTTCACAGCGGGTTCAGCGGCCCTTCGGCAGATTAGGCGCGCTGATCGGGACGAAATGTCTCGACATGGGGGCATGAGCCCAGGAGTTATCCATGATCCGCACAGCCATCCTTGCCGCCGCTCTTCTTTGCGTCACCCCGGCTCTCGCGCAGACGGGTCCTGCGATGAAGCCTTCGACGCCAACGTCGCCGTTGCAGAGCGCGAAAATGGAGGCGACCCGCCTCGACATCAACACTGCAACCGCTGAACAGCTTGCGACGGTGAAAGGCCTGAACAGGAGTTTCGCCGATGCGATCGTCAAGGCGCGTCCGTTCAAGAGCGTCGAAGAGCTCTCCACGAGCAACATTTTACCGGCCGACGTCTTCGCGTTGGTGAAGGATCGCCTAACGGTCGCCAAGTAGCGCAGCGTTGCGTTGATGGAGATGAACGCCCGCCGTAATGGCGGGCGTTTTCCTGTCGATTCAGCTCTGTGGCCCGCCTCTTCCCCCTTGGAGCGCAAACCCCTATATTCAATTCGCCGTCGCTTGCGGCGGCTATGGCGATAAACGGACACCGCAATAAACCATTCGGACCCGGGGGCGGTACCCGGCGCCTCCACCAAAGCCCGTCAGCGCGGCGGGTTTCGGCGGGGGCGAAATAGGATCGACGAGGGCGTAAAGGGTGATTTTTCGCTCGGCATGATACCGCCGTTATCGGGTCAAACCTTATAGTTGCCAACGACAACTATGCTCCGGTGGCCGTCGCTGCGTAATGCAGCGCCCATACCGGGATCAAAGTCCTAGGGGTTTGCACTTCTAGGCGGGGTCCGGAGGCGCCTGGCAACAGAAGCCTCCACTTAACCTTTTTTGCGCTGCGCCGCCTTGATGCAAAGCGCGGCAAGCAAATGGTCGGAAGCGGCAGCCGGTCGACCATGCAAATGGCAGTCTGGCGCGACGCAATGGCTAAAGACATTATTCGTTACGATCTTCTCGTCCAGGACGCCATGCGCGGCGTCATGCGCAGGGTGCTCGGCGACGTCGCCGAGAACGGCTATCTGCCGGGCGATCACCACTTCACCATCAGCTTCCGCACCGATGCGCCAGGCGTCATGATTTCGCGCCGCCTCGCCGAGCAGTGGCCGCATGAGCTGACGATCATCCTGCAGCATCAATATTCAAATTTGGCAGTCGACGACGACGGCTTCGGCGTCACTTTGTCGTTTCGCTCGGTTCCAGAGCGTCTTTACGTGCCCTTCTCAGCCGTCACCGGCTTCTTCGATCCCGCGGTCGAATTCGGCCTGCGTTTTGAGAGCGAGGACGAATCGTCCGATGAGACAGAGGAGGAGGCGCCTCCGGCGGGACCAAGCCTCGTCGCCAAAAAGCCGGAGCCTGTGAAGGAGCTCAAGCCAAAAGTCGAGCCCGCCAGGATCGCCCCTACGAAAATTGAACCGGCCAAATCGGATGCCTCCAAAACGGCAGGCGCCGACAAGCCGAGAAAACTCAGGCCGGTCGAAACCAAGGAGGAAGGCGACGAGAAGATCGTCTCGATCGACGCCTTCCGTAAAAAGCCCTGATGGGCGAGATCGTCAATCTGCGTCGCGCGCGCAAACAGCGCGACCGCCGCGCGAAAGACGAGGCGGCGCAGGCGAACCGCGCCGCGCATGGACACCCCCAAGCCGAGCGCGAACTGACCGCCGCGCAGACGCGGCTGGAGGCGGCCAAGCTCGATGCGCATAGACGCGCGCGCGAAACGGAAGATCAGGCGTGAGCGAGGCGCCCACAGCGGCACAATCCCTGCGCGTCGTCAAACATTCAGTCGTCATCGCCGGCCATCGCACCAGCGTGTCGCTGGAAGACGCCTTCTGGCGGGCGCTGAAAGACATCGCCACAAAGGAAGGCATTTCGCTCGCGGCGCTCATCGCCCGCGTCGATGCCGGACGCGGCGACGCCAATCTTTCCTCTGCGCTCAGGGTGTTTGTTTTGGAGCGAGCGTTGGGGCGAATTTGAAGCTTAAGTATCAGCCGGGCAAAGTCGTAGCGATCGTCTCGATTGCGACCCAAAGCAGACCTGTGATGTGGTCGGTGTTTTTAGCTGCGCCGTGTGGTTCAGTCACACAAGGGTGACGATCGCACGCCTCGCGCCTCATACTGTAACGAAACACTGCGGCCGATTGCTTATCTCGGCCGCAGCTTCTTTGCTGCGCTCTATTCAACTATCCCCCGTGCGCGGCCGCACGACACTTTGCAGGAACAACCAGTCCCGAGCCATCCGGGCTCGGTGAGCAAGCAGGTCTTCACTGGAGTCGCACAATAATATCCCTCACTCGCGACGGGCGCGGGGGAGGCTGCGCCGTAATAACCGTAGCTCCCAGAGCCGTAATAGCCGAGCCCCGATGGATAGGCTGAGCCGTAATAACCGATCCCCGATGGGTAGGCTGAGCCATAATAGCCGTAGCTATACGGGAGGCTTGTCGCCGCGCCGAGCGCCATGCCGTCGTAGCCCCATGGGCGGGGCCCACAGCGGCCCCACGCGGAGGCTGGGGTCGAAAGTGAGAGCACAGTGATCGCCATGATAGCGGCGAGCGCCGCAGCAAATATTTTACGTGAGTTCGTCATTGGCCAAACTCCTCGGCCAGGGTCAGCCAAGCCCTTGTTGGACAAACCCCAACGCCCAAACTGTAACGCGAGCCCCGCTTTGCTTGTTCCCGCCCATGAGGGTGCGGAACGCAACGGCGGGAGGTAAGTGGGATGACAACGCTTTCGCTAACCTCATTCAAAAATTAGAGTGAAGCCCAGACCGCAAGAAATGTCCGCTCTTGGCGGTCAATGGCCGACATTCTGGCCGCCCAAGCTCGTGATTCCCCTTCCGTTCTCCTGTATGGTTGCAGAATCATGAAAAGCAGCCTGTCGCCTCAGTCCGACGATTACGCGCCGCAGACGGGCGGGCTCGCCGCGCGCGCGGCGGCGACAGGCCGGCCGCGCTATCTCGATGCGCTCAATCCCGAGCAGCGCGCCGCCGTCGAAACGCTCGACGGACCAGTGCTCGTGCTCGCCGGCGCCGGCACCGGCAAGACGCGCGCGCTGACGACGCGCATCGCTCACATCCTCGCGCTCGGCAAGGCGCGCGCCTATGAAATCCTCGCCGTCACCTTCACCAACAAAGCGGCGCGCGAAATGCGCCAGCGCGTCGAGGCGCTTGTCGGCGAAGGCGCGCAGGCCATGCAATGGCTCGGCACCTTTCACGCGATCAGCGCCAAAATCCTGCGCCGACACGCTGAGCTTGTCGGGCTGAAGCCAAACTTCACCATTCTCGACACTGACGACCAGATCCGCCTGCTCAAGCAAGTGCTGCATGCGGAGAATATCGACGATAAGCGCTGGCCGGCGCGGGCGCTCGCCATGCGCATCGACGGCTGGAAGAACCGCGGACTGACGCCGGCGCAGGTGCCTGCGGGCGAGGCCGAGAGCTTCGCCAATGGCAAAGGCGCGGCGCTTTACGCGCTCTATCAGGAGCGGCTGAAGGTCCTAAACGCCGTCGATTTCGGCGATCTGCTGATGGAGAGTCTGCGACTCTTTCGCGACAATCCGGACGTGCTCGCCGACTATCGGCGCCGCTTCAAATATATTCTCGTCGACGAATATCAGGACACGAATGTCGCGCAATATCTGTGGCTGCGGCTGATTTCGCAGGGGCGCGAGCCAGGGAAACAAAATATCTGCTGCGTCGGCGACGACGATCAGAGCGTCTATGGCTGGCGCGGCGCAGAAGTCGAAAATATCCTGCGTTTCGAACAGGATTTTCCCGGCGCCAAGGTCATTCGCCTCGAGCGCAACTATCGCTCGACCGGGCACATCCTCGCCGCCGCCTCGCATCTCATCTCTCACAACGACGGACGGCTCGGCAAAACGCTCTTTACCGACGGCGACGACGGCGAAAAGCCGACGCTCACCGGCGTTTGGGACAGCCAGGAAGAAGCGCGCGTCATCGGCGAGGATATCGAGCAATCGAGCCGCAAGGGCCATTCGCTCGAAGAGATCGCCATTCTTGTGCGCGCCTCGTTTCAGATGCGCGAATTCGAAGAGCGTTTCGTCGAGATCGGCCTGCCCTATCGCGTCATTGGCGGCCCGCGCTTTTACGAGCGCCTCGAAATTCGCGACGCGCTCGCCTACCTTCGCTGCGTCGCGCAGCCCGCCGACGATCTCGCTTTTGAACGCATCATCAATACGCCGAAACGCGGCTTAGGCGACGCAACGCTGCAAATGCTGCATGAATACGCCAGGCGCGAGCGCATTCCGCTGATGCAGGCGGCGCGCTTCCTTGTCGAAAGCGAGGAGCTGAAGCCGAAGCCGCGCGGGGCGCTGCGCGCCCTTATCGGCGATTTCGACCGTTGGGGCGCGCTGATCGATTCAAAGCCGCAACATGAGCTCGCCGAGCAGGTGCTTGATGAATCGGGCTACACCGAGATGTGGCGCGCGGACAAGACGCCGGAGGCGACTGGCCGGCTCGACAATTTGAAAGAGCTTGTTCGAGCGATGGAAGCGTTTCCCGACCTCGACTCATTTCTCGAACATGTGTCACTCGTCATGGAGGCCGATAGCGCCGTCGATCAGGAACGCGTGTCGATCATGACGCTGCATGGCGCGAAGGGCCTTGAGTTCGAGACCGTCTATCTGCCCGGCTGGGAGGAAGGGCTGTTTCCGAGCCAGCGTACGCTCGATGAGCAGGGACGCGCCGGACTCGAGGAAGAGCGCCGTCTCGCCTATGTCGGCCTGACGCGCGCCAAGCGCCGCGCCAAAATCTATTTCGCCAGCAACCGGCGCATTCACGGACTGTGGCAACCGACCGTGCCTTCGCGCTTCATCGACAATCTGCCGTCCGACAATGTCGAAGTGGTCGAGGCGCCGAACGCCTCGCAATATGGGAGCTATGGCGTCTCGCGTTTCGCCAATCTCGACGTCTATGGCTCTGACTATTCGACGCCGGGCTGGAAGCGCGCCAAGGCGGGTGCAGATTCGGCGCGCAGCGACTCGACGCGTGAATCACGCGGCGCGCGCGGAAAGCAGCCGATGACGATCGAGGGCGAAGTGATCGCGCGTTCGTCCGGCGGCTCGCGCTTCACTGTGGGCGCGCGGGTGTTTCACTTGAAGTTCGGGCCTGGTTCCGTTGCGGCCGTCGACGGCAATAAGCTCACGGTCGATTTCGACAAGGCCGGAAGAAAGATGGTGCTGGAGAGTTTTGTCGAGGCGGGCGGAAGTCGGGCCGATCAAGTGAAACGCTAAATGGACCCCTCTCTCCTGAAGTCCTAACATCTGTGGATAAGTTGGGCAGTTTCACGCTGTGTTCCTGAGTGGTGATATCTGGATAGGCGCTAAACAAACGTGAGGCGCCGCCATGCTCACCAATAGCCGCGACATTAAGCGAAAGACCTTGGCCCTGGCTTGGTCTGGAAAATCTACAAGGCTGCGGGGTGGCCGAAGGACTGACGCGAATGACGCATTACGTCGCCATCGTCGAAGAGGAAGAAGGGAAGGCGGTCGGCGTCTGGTTTCCGGACTTGCCCGGTTGCGTCTCCGCTGGCGACTCATTGGATGAGGCGATGATGAATGCCGCCGAAGCGCTCGCTCTGTGGATCGATGTTGCGAAAGAACACGGCGACGAGGTTCCGCCGCCACGCGCGCTGACCGAGTTGAAGCGCGATCCCGAAATCGCGGAAGACATTGCGCGCTACATGGTCGCGCTCATTGAACATCATCCGTTGCGTCAGGCCGCATGATCGGTCGACTGGACGGCGGATCGATCGCGATGATGAGCGCTTTCGCACTCTGCTCGCCATCGCGGTGCGCGACTGTACAGGGCTTCAAACTCGGGTTAATTTTTAGCTCACTTTCAGCCGTCATGCGCGCGCTTGCCTTGCCGCGGGAAGATGACGCCTCGCTAAGCTGGATTCGGCGCCCGGCGCGACTGTAGCGCAGCCGCCACAGCCGGACTTTTTCGTCAGTCGAGCGAATCCTGCCCGGCCCCCGCGATTCACAAGCCCGGCGCCGCATATTACTCTATACGTCGAAGCAATGGCGGAACGCCGCGCGCTTGCGCTATCGCACAGAACTTAACCGGAAAAGCGCTCAGACCTCGCTGAAATGAGGTTCGCGGGGGAAGAGCTATGACTGCTGGCGACAAAAAAGCCGGACGAATTTTCTACATCGCTGCTGCGTTCGCGATCGTTTCCGCGCTCGCGGCGCCAGCAGTCGCGAAGCAGTATCCGCCGCGCCGCGCCGAACTTTTCGACCCGCCGCCGCTCGTCGCGCTTTTTGTCGCGGAGCGAATCCCGACGCGCGCGCCGCTGGATAACCCGGACTTCGCCGTCGCCGACGCCGCGCCTGCAGCAGCCCTCCTCGATGTCGAGCCACGCGCCAAGCCGGCATCGCCGGACCCGCTCGACCTCGCCTGGAGCCTTCAGCCCGCGGAGAACCGCGATCTCGCTTTGGCGCTCGACGCCTGGGCTGCCGACGCCACTGTGGCGCCAGAGCGCCGTCGTCTGCGCGCAGCGCTCGCCGCCGCTTACGCAGCTCGAAATTTCACGCCCTTCTGGATCAAGAATGGCGAATGGCGCGCCTCGGCGCGGGCGGCGCTCGCGCGCCTCGCGCTCGCCGCCGACGACGGCCTCGATCTTCAAGCCTATGCCGCGCCGAACGCAGAGAAAGCGGCGCCGGCGGCGGCGGACGACCTCGCCCTGTCGGAAGCCGTAGCCGTCTATGCGCTGCAGGCGCGCGGCGCCCGGATCGACCCCGCGAGCATCTCGCGACTCATCGGATCGAAGACGACTCTTCCCGAACCAGCGGTTGCCGTGGCGGAAATCGCGGGCGCCGGTGAAAACGCCGGCGGCGCGCTGCAGGCCTATAATCCGACGCATTACGGCTATCAGCAGTTGCGCGAAAAGCTGATCGAGCTGAAAGCGCAGCGCGCCAGCGCGCCGGCTGCCGGCGACCGTTACGCGACGGCTGAGGGCGTGTCGCAGAGCGACGCCCTGCCGCCTGCAAGCAAATCCAAGCGGCGCGGCGCGGCCGCGCTCGGAGCAGCTTCGACCTCGCGCGTCGAAGCCGAGATCATCGCCAATATGGAACGTTGGCGTTGGCTACCGCGCGACCTCGGCGAAGAGCGCGTGGAAGTGAATATTCCCGACTTCGAACTCGCCGTCGTGCGCGATGGCGAGGTGACGCATCGCACGCGAATCATTGTCGGCAAGGAGACGACGCCGACGCCGATTTTCTCCAACGCACTGCAATACATCATCGTCAATCCCTATTGGAACGTGCCGCCGTCGATCCTGAACAAGGAGATGCTGCCGAAAGCCAATGGCGACGTCGCCGCCATTGCGGCGAGCGGCTTCAACGTGTCCTATCGCGGCGGCAAGCTCGTCGTGCGCCAGCCGCCGGGCGAGCGCAATGCGCTCGGGCGCATCAAATTCATGTTCCCGAACGACTTCTCGGTCTATCTGCACGATACGCCGTCGCGCAACCTGTTCTCCGCGTCGCATCGCGCCTTCAGCCATGGCTGCATGCGCGTCGATGCGCCTTTCGCGCTCGCCGAAGCGGTGCTCGGCCCCGGCAGCGGCTGGTCGGAGAACCGCGTGCGCCGACTGATCGGCGGCTCGGAGCGCTACATCAATCTCTCAAATCCGCTGCCGATCCACATCGAATATTTCACCGCCTATGTCGATGAGGGCGGGCGGATTGTGCTGCGCCCCGATCTCTATGGCTATTCCGCCCGCGTGCGAAAGGCATTGGGATTAGGCGCCTGAGTCCTTCACGCTCGCCGAAAACAACGCGGCGCAGCCAACCGTCTCGACGCTCACTGCGCTGAAGCGCTTTTCGAGTTCGCGCGTCAGCGTCTCCAGATTATCCTGCGTGTTCGAAAATATGCCCTTTGAATTATAGAAATCCATCAGCCTTCGCGCCGCGAAACTGCTCTCCACGCCGCCTTGCAGGAGCGTCGAACCGAAAACGACGGCGCCTGGAGCCATCAAAGGCGACAGGAAATCGAAAGCGCGCGCCTTCGTCGCCATGTCGCCCGGCAGGCAATGAAGGAGATAATTGACGCCGACTGAATCGAAATTGGCGCCGTCGAAATCGATCTTCTCCATAACATTGCGCACATAGGTCTCAGGCTGGTAGCGGGCGATGCGTCGCGCCGCAAATTGCAGCGAATCGCGATTTAAATCCATCAGCGCGATGCGCGGCGTTGACGTCGGAAATCGGCAGCGATCGAGAAAATAGCCGGTCCCGACGCCGACATCGAGATGATTGCCGCTGACATGCCGGTCGTAATGGGCGAGCAGACGGGGCGTCGGACATTTCCAGATCCAGCGATTGGACAGGCCCAACACCAGCACATCGTAAATCGCGAGCATTTTGGGCGTGTAGATCGCCTGTCCTGCACGAATTTGCTCGGTCGTAACGGGCATCGCTCCTGCTCCAAGCTCGGGGGGTGACAAAAGGCCTAGCCGCGTGGAAAAGCTTATCTCATGTCCATAAGACGCTGCTAAGCTTCCATGCCTCCGCCGCCTCTCCTCGCTCTACAAGGCGTAACGCTGACCCTCGGCGGAAAGCCATTGTTGGATGGCGCCGATCTCTCCGTCGCGCCCGGCGCGCGGCTCTGTGTCGTCGGCCGCAACGGCTCCGGGAAGTCGACGCTGCTCAAGATCGCCGCAGGCGAAATCGAACCCGACGGCGGCGCGCGCTTTCTGCAGCCGGGCGCGTCGCTGCGCTACCTGCCGCAGGAGCCGGATTTCTCTAGCTTCGCGACGACGCTCGCCTATGTCGAGGCAGGCCTTGGCCCACTGGACGACCCCCACGTCGCCAGGACGCTGCTCAATGATTTGGGGCTCCAAGGCGACGAGCGCCCCGCGCGTCTTTCGGGCGGCGAAGCGCGGCGCGCGGCGCTCGCCCGCGCTCTGGCGCCAGAACCCGACATTCTGCTCTTGGATGAGCCGACGAACCACCTCGATCTGCCGACGATCCTGTGGCTTGAAGAGAGGCTTGCGGGTTTACGGTCGGCGCTCGTGCTCATTAGCCATGATCGCCGCTTTCTCCAGGATCTGACGCGGGAAACGCTGTGGATCGACCGCGGCCGCACGCGCCATCTGGCGCGGGGCTTCAAGGAGTTCGAAGCCTGGCGCGACCGCGAATTGGAGGAAGAGGAAAGGCAACAGCACAAATTGGCGCGCAAGATCGTCGCCGAAGAACATTGGCTGCGCCACGGCGTCTCGGGCCGGCGCAAGCGCAATATGAAGCGGCTTGCCGGCCTGCATCATTTGCGCGCGGAGCGGCGCAACCGCGTGATGCCGACGGGCGACGTGAAGCTCGAAGCAAGCGAAGCGCAGCTTTCCGGCAAGCTCGTTATCGAAGCGATCAAAATCGGCAAATCATACGGCGCGCGCGTCATCGTCGAGAATTTCACGACGCGCATTCTGCGCGGCGATCGCCTCGGCGTCGTCGGCGCAAACGGCACCGGCAAGACGACGCTCGTCAATCTTCTGACCGGCGCGCTCGCGCCCGAGCGCGGCAAAGTACGGCTAGGCGCCAATCTCGAAATGGCGACTCTCGAGCAAAGCCGCGCCAGTCTCGATCCGGAAACGACCTTGCAAGACGCGCTGACCGGCGGCGGCTCGGACACAATCGAAATCAATGGCGAGCGGCGTCACGTCGTCGGCTATATGAAGGATTTTCTGTTCAAGCCGGAACAGGCGCGCACGCCCATCGGCAGACTGTCTGGCGGCGAGCGTGGACGCCTGATGCTTGCGCGGGCGCTGGCGAAGCCGTCCAATCTTCTCGTGCTCGACGAACCGACGAACGACCTCGATCTGGAAACGCTCGATCTGCTGGAAGAAATGCTCGCCGACTATCCCGGCACGCTCATCGTCGTCAGCCATGATCGCGACTTTCTCGATCGCGTCGCGTCGAGTGTATTGATGAGCGAAGGCGAAGGCCGCTGGATCGAATATGCCGGCGGCTATAGCGACATGGTCACGCAGCGCGGCAAGGGCGTCGAGGCGCGAGGCGCGACCGCCACGGCGGCGGGAGAGACGAGGGAAAAGCCCGCGCCACGCGAAAAGGCGGCAGCAAAACAGAAGCTGTCCTTCAAAGAGCAGCATGCGCTCGCAACCCTGCCCGGCAAGATCGAGGAGCTGAATGCGAGACGCGCCAAGCTACAGAGGCTGCTCGACGATCCTGAGCTTTACGCGAAAAACCCGCCGAAATTTACAAAGGCGAGCGAGATGTTCGCGACGGTGGAGTCGGAACTCGCGGCGGCCGAGGAGGAATGGCTGGAGCTGGAGATCAAACGCGAGGCGATCGAGGGATAGATCCGCCTCTTGCCTTAAGCCTGAGCGCTATATCTAACTGCAGAGGGAGGGACGAAACATGACCGACAAATCGGTTCCAGCGCCCTATGGCAAAGTGACGCCCTATCTCTGCATCGCCGGCGCGGCGAGGGCGCTCGACTATTATAAGAGCGCTTTCGGCGCCAAGGAGCGCGTCCGCGTCGAACTTCCCAACGGTCTTATCGCCCATGCCGAGATCATGATCGGCGATGCCATCGTTATGCTCTCCGATGTCTATGAAGAGGGCGGATTGACGCCGCCGAGAGCGCTCGGCGGTTCGTCAGTCAGCCTCAATGTCTATGTGCCCGACATTGATTCGATCTTTATCAAAGCGATCGAAGCCGGCGCCGCCAAGGTCTGCGGGCCGCAAAATATGTTCTACGGCGATCGCAGCGGAACGGTGCGCGATCCCTTCGGCCATGTCTGGGTGTTCTCGACGCGCAAGGAAGAGATCTCTGTCGATGAACTCAAACGCCGCGCGATCGATATTTACTATTCTCTGAACGCCGCGCCCGCAAAAGCAGGAGCGCCGTGACCAGCGGCCCCAGGGCGAGCGCGAGCAGCGCGTCGGAAAACTCGCCGGTGGCGCCTTTGATGAGGCCGACGAGGTAAGGCCCAGCAAAACCCGAGATGTTGCCGATGGAATTGATCACCGCGACGCCGATCACTGCGTCGCCTGATCCGAGAGCCAGCGTCGTAAAGCTCCAGAAGGTCGGCAACGCCGCGATCGCGCCGATGGCTGCGACGGACAACGCGATCATCGACAACAATGGCGTCGGCGCATAGGCGGCGAATGTCAATCCCATAGAGCCGAGCACTCCGGCGAGCGCCGTGTGACCGACGGTCTCGCGCCGGCGATCGGAGCTGCGGCTCCACGCCCACATCGCGAGCGCGCTGCAGACATAGGGAATTGACGCCAGCAAACTCGTTGCGACGACGCCGAAGCCGAAGGATTTGATGATTTGCGGGAGCCAGAAGCTCAGGCCGTAGAGCGCGATGACAATCCCGAAATAGGCGACGCCAAGGATGAGCACCCTCATATCCTTGAGCGCGCGCCAGTGGTCCCCGTGGTCTTGCCCTGCGTCGTTCTCAAGCGCCGCGCGCAGAGAGGCCTTTTCGCCGGACGTCAGCCATTTCGCCGACTGTGGACCGTCGGGCAGATAGAAGAAGCAGACGATCCCGAGAATGATCGACGGCAGCGCCTCCATCAGGAACAGCCAGCGCCAGCCGCTGATTCCGCCGACGCCATCCATTGCCGCGAGGATTAGACCGGAGATCGGCGAACCGATTGCGCTCGAGACAGGCACTGCAATAAGGAAACCGGCGAGAACGCGCGCGCGTTGCGCGGCGGGAATCCAGTATGTGAGATAGAGAATGACGCCGGGCGCGAAACCGGCCTCCATCACGCCGAGCAGCAGGCGCAAAACAACAAAGCTCGCCTCGTTCCAGATGAAGGCGGTGAGCGCCGAAACGATGCCCCAACTCACCATGATGCGCGCAATCCACATGCGCGCGCCGACGCGATGCATGATGTAATTGCTCGGCGCTTCGAACAGGCAATAGCCGATAAAGAAGACGCCGGCGCCCCAGCCAAAAAATTCCGGAGTGAAACCGAGTTCGCCATTCATCGTCAGCGCCGCGAAGCCGATGTTCACGCGGTCGAGATAGGCGACGATGAAGCCGGTGACGAGAAACGGAATAAGTCGCCGCGTCACTTTTGCGACGACGCGGTCAGCGTCGACGGCCTCGCGCGGCGCGCACGGCTTTGGGACGGCCGCGACCGCCGCTTCCGACATGTTCTAGGCTCGCTCGAAGCGCATGAGATGGTGCCAGCGATGCGGGACATCGCCTGGCAACCAACGTAACCCCGCCGCGTGCGCCTGCTGCTCCAGAAGCGATAACGGCTCCGGGTAGTCGCTTGTCGAAATATGCTCGAAGATCGCATCCTTTTCGGCGCGCGAAAGCCCGGCCCAGTCCTTCTCAATCCAGTCGAAATAATGCCTCAGATAGTCGTCGCGGGTTTCGTCTTCCTGACGCATCGTGTCGACGAGCAAGAGCAAGCCGCCGGGCGCAAGCGCGCGCGACGCGCGGCGGAAGAACGCCGCTTTGTCCTCGGTCGCCAGGTGATGCAGAACGAAGCTGCTGTGTATCACGTCGTAAGCGGCCCCATCGGAAAGAGCCGACAGAATGTCGCTATGCGCGAGCTGCACCGGACACGGTAGAGACTGCAAATTCTCTGCGGCAATGGCGAGCGCAGTATCCGAAAGGTCGACGCCGTTGTAGCTTGCCGGAGGGATGCGGCGCAGAATTGGCGCAAAGACATGCGCATCGCCACAACCGAGATCGAGCAGGGAAAAGTCGCCGCCCTGGAAGCGGGCGCGCAAAGCGCGCTCGACTTCTTGGCTGAGCGCGGCATGAAACATGAAATCTTTGACGACGACTTTCTTATAGGTGTCCCAAAGATCGAAAATTTCGCCTGAATACGCGTTCGTTGCTTGCGCGTCCATAACCCTAGCCTTCATCTCGTCGATTACTTGAGGCCGAAGCCCAACGCGATTAGCGCTTCGCGGATGCGGTCGCGTCCGCTCAACGCCTCAGGGCCACGCACGCGCGATAACGCTTGGCGAATCCAGCCTTGATCGGGGAGGCCTTGCTCCTTCTGGAAGTCTTTGAATTTCGCGTCGAGCGTTTCGATCGCCTCGCGCTGCGCTTCGCCCCCTTCATACTGCTCGTGATGAAGCACGGCGCCTTGTCCAAGGCGAGGTTTGACGGCCGCATTGGCGGCGGGATCTGGAACGCCGATCGCCATGCCAAAAACCGCGAAGACGTTCCGCGGCAAGTTTAATTCCTTGGCGACCTCTTCCGGCTTGTTGCGCATCGCGCCGATATAGCAGCAGCCAAGGCCAATCGACTCAAGCGCAGTGACGGCGTTCTGCGCGGCGAGCGCGGCGTCGACGACGCCCGTCAGAAACATTTCGAAGTATGACAACCCCGCCGCATCGCGCCCCTTGTCGCGCCCGAGATTCTCGAGGCGGGCGAGGTCGCACAGCCAAACGAGAAACAGCGGCGCGTTATGGATGTGTTTCTGACCGCCGGCGAGATCGGCGAGGCGAGCCTTGCGCGCCTCATCCTGAACGGCGACGACGCTCCAGACTTGCAGATTCGACGATGTCGACGCCGACTGCGCGGCGCCGATGATCGTCTCCAACGCGCCTTCGGGCAACGGTTCCCGCAGGAAATTCCGATGCGAACGATGTGCAAGAATAAGATCGAGCGTGTTGTTCCACTGCTTCGGCTTTGGCGAGTCGTCGCGGCGATAGCGTTCAAACATCGCCGCCGCGCCGCGCGGATCGAAGGGCTCCGGGCTCACAGGCTTGTTCATGGCGTTCCTTTAGGGCCATCTTCTGGGCGGCGCAATGCGCGGCCCGGCGCTCATTGACTTTGTTGTATATTATGGAAATATACAGAAATGGTCAATTTCGAACAGATTGTCGGTTTCGAATGGGACCATGGCAATGCGCGCAAAAGCTTCGACAAGCATGGCGTGACGCAGGGGGAAGCGGAGCAGATTTTCGGCAACGAGCCGCTGATCGTGACGGACGATCTCGCGCATAACCAAAGTGAGCCGCGCTATCACGCTCTCGGTCGAACCGACGCCGCCCGATTGCTGCATGTAACCTTCACGCTCCGCGCGACCGGGACGCGCATCCGCGTCATTTCGGCCCGAGAGATGAGCCGTAAGGAACGACAACGCTATGAGCAAGACGACTAAGCCGCTCCCGACCTTCGCAAGCGAAGCGGAGGAGCGCGCCTATTGGGAAAGTCACGACTCGGCCGGGCATGTCGACTGGAGCAAGGCGAAGCGCGTTCGATTGCCCAATCTCAAACCCTCGACGACGTCGATCTCCCTGCGGCTTCCTATCGGCCTGCTCGAACAGATAAAGATCGCCGCCAATAAGCGCGACGTTCCCTATCAGTCGCTCATAAAAATTTGGCTTGCCGAGAAGGTTCGCTGAACCACGAAAAATCAGCCAGCTACAATGCTTGGCGTGTCATTCCCGGCAGGCCAAAGGCCTGGCCGGGGATCCAGAGCGATGTTCAAGGTGTTGTTGTGACTCTAGATTCCCGATCGCGCTCAGCGCGTCGGGAATGACATTCGTCCAGCCCGCCAGGCTTGATGGTTACACCCGTTTCGGCACAAGTATCGCGCGGAAGTCATTGACGTTTGTGCGCGTCGGCCTGGTCACGACGAGATCGCCGAGCTTCTCGAACGCGGTGTAGGCGTCGTTGTTGGCGAAGAGCGCTTTTAGATCGACGCCGGCCTTTTTTGCCCGCTCGAAGGAATCCGGCGTCATGATTGCGCCGGCGTTGTCCTCACTGCCGTCGATGCCGTCGGTGTCGCAAGCGATCGCCGATATGCCGCCAAAGCCTTCGAGCGCGAGGGTCAGCCCCAGCAGAAATTCGGCGTCGCGTCCGCCGCGTCCCTTGCCGCGCACGGTGACCGTCGTCTCGCCGCCGGAGATGATCGCGACGGGCGGAGCGAAGGGCTGGCCATGGATCGCGATCTGTTTCGCGATTCCGGCATGCACGAGCGCCACGTCGCGCGACTCGCCCTCAAGATCGCCCAAGATGCAGGGCGTGAAACCCGCCGATTTCGCGACAGCGGCGGCCGCGTCGAGCGAGCCTTGCGGCGTGGCGATGAGAATGTTCTGCACTTTTTCGAAAATTGCGTCGCCGGGCTTTGGCGTTTCGCATTCGCTCTTTTGCAGATGCGCCAGAACAGCGGCTGGCGCGTCGATCTTATATTTGGCGATCACCGCCAGCGCGTCTTGGCGCGTCGTCGGATCAGGAACCGTGGGGCCGGAGGCGATCACCGAAAGATCATCGTTCGGCACGTCGGAAATCATCAGCGCCACGACGCGCGCCGGCGCGGCGGCGCGGGCGAGACGCCCGCCCTTAATGGCGGAGAGATGCTTGCGCACGCAATTCATCTCGGAAATGTTTGCGCCGCTCCTTAAGAGCGCTTTATTCACCGCCTGCTTTTCTTCGAGCGTCACGCCCTCGGCCGGCAGCGCCATCAGCGCCGAACCGCCGCCGGAAATCAGCGCGAGGACGAGATCGTCTGCGGAAAGCCCCTGCACTCTCTGCAAAATGCGCTTAGCCGCCTCGCGTCCGGCGGCGTCAGGCACAGGATGGGACGCTTCGATGACCTCGATATGTTTCGTCGGCGCGCCGTGCTCGTAGCGCGTCACGACAAGCCCTTCAAGCGGACCGCTCCAATGCGCTTCGACAGCCGCAGCCATGGAGGCCGCCGCCTTGCCGGCGCCGACGACGATCGTGCGGCCCTTCGGCGGCGCGATCTTCGCAAGATGCGGCGGCAGGCAAACCGCAGGCGACGCGGCGCCGACGGCGGCGTCGAACATGGCGCGCAAGAGCTGGCGATGGTCGTGGGACATGGGCATAGAAGTCCGTTCACAATTCGCTGGTTCTCCCTTCTCCCGCAAGCGGGAGAAGGTGGCCCCGCGAAGCGGGGTCGGATGAGGGCTCTTGAGTTTGCCGGGAGCCAGTCCTAATGGCTTCGCGAATGCGATCAAGCGGAATATTTCCGCCGCCAATCACAAGGTCGTTTTGAAAACGCAGTATCCGATAACCCCGCGCGCGCAACCATGCATCGCGCGCAACGTCATGACGCCTTTGTTCATCCTTGTCATGCGGCGGGCCATCGAGTTCGACAATGAGTCTATGTTCGACGCATATAAAATCGACGACATAGCGACCGATCGGAACCTGTCGGCGGAACTTGAGCCCGTCGAGGCCTGAACGGCGCAATGACCGCCAAAGAATTTCTTCGGCCACGGTCATATTGCGCCGAAGATTACGGGCGAAAGCGGTTTGAGACTTCGAGACCCGCGCAGGCATCGATCAAACTCTCCGCCCCTCTAATCAGAAGACAGAAGCGCCGTTGTTATTGACCGTCGATTGATCCGCCAATCAGCCTAGGCCATCGGAAGCCAGAAAGGCCCTCATCCGACCCCGCTTCGCGGGGCCACCTTCTCCCACTAAGTGGGAGAAGGGTGCGCGCAACGTTTCGAGTTCTTACGCCGCCATTGCGTTGGCTTTTTCGATCAACGCCTCGGCCATGCGGATCGAGGCGATGTCGATCAGGCGGCCATCGAGAGAGACGGCGCCCTTGCCTTCCTTGGCGGCCTGCGCCATCGCGTCGAGAATGCGCCGCGCCTTGTTCACTTCCGCTTCCGACGGCGTGAAGACCTGATTGGCGAGTTCGATCTGCGAAGGGTGGATCGCCCATTTGCCTTCATAGCCGAGCACGGCGGCGCGCTTCGCGGCCGCGATATAGCCATCCGGATCGCCGAAATCGCCGAAGGGGCCGTCGATCGGGCGCAGGCCATAGGCGCGGCAGGCGACCATCATGCGCGTTTGCGCCGCATGCCATTGGTCGGCCCAGTAATATTCGCGATTGCCGCTGGCGTCCTTGTCGGTGAGCACGCCGTAATCCGGGTTGACGCCGCCGATGACCGTCGTGCGGGCGCGGGTCGAGGCGGCGTAGTCGGCGACGCCGAAGGACATGGCTTCAAGACGCTTCGACGATTGCGCGATGGCCTCGACATTGGCCATGCCGAGCGCGGTCTCGATCAGGATTTCGATGCCGATCTTCTTGGTGCGCTTTTTATATTGCTCGATCTGCGTGATCATCATGTCGATCGCATAAACGTCAGCGGGAACGCCGACCTTGGGGATCAGCACGATGTCAAGGCGCGGGCAGTTCTCGAGAACGTCGACGACGTCGCGATAGCAGTACTGCGTGTCGAGACCGTTGATGCGCAGAGTCATCACCTTCTTGCCCCAGTCGATGTCGTTGAGGCCCTGGATGATGTTCTTGCGCGCCTGTTCCTTATCGTCAGGCGCGACGGCATCTTCGAGATCCAGGAAGATCTGATCGGCCTTCGACTGCGCGGCCTTTTCGAACATTCCCGGCGCGGACCCCGGTACGGCAAGCTCGGAGCGGTGGAGACGCGGCGTCGCCTGCTCGATCAAAGTGAAGCTCATATCTTTACCCCTTCCTGTTGAATTAGCCTGTGGCCCCGAGGCCGGCGGCGACGCAGCTGATCGAAAGCAGCAGAGGCACTTTGACGGCCTCCTTTTCCGCTTCGTCCTTTGCCTCGCGGAACCGGCGAAGCAACGCCACCTGCTCGCGATTGACCTCGTTGATGGTTTGCAGGCGATGCGAAAGCCTCGCCTGATATTCTTTGAACCGATCAGCCAGTTCGACGCCGCCGGTGACGCGCAGCGCCATTTCGTGCGTCAACGCGAATTCCTCTTCGATCGCCTTGAAGATTTTCGTGCGCACGGCTTCGTCAGCGACGAGCCCGGCGTATTGCTTGGCGATCGAGAGATCGACGAGCGCGAGCGTCTTCTCGACCTCGTCGATGATGAGCCGGAACATGCGCGAATCTTCGAACATGCGGCGCAACAGCTCGAGACCGCGGTCGCCGCGCACGTCGATGAAGTTCTTCAACCCCGAGCCGACGCCGTACCATCCGGTGATGGAATGGCGGTTCTGGGCCCAGGCGAAAACCCAGGGGATCGCCCGTAAATCCGCGAGGCTTTTGGCGCCGAAGCGTCGCGCCGGCCGCGAACCGATGTTGAGCAGCGATATTTCTTCAAGCGGGCTCGCGGCCTGAAAATAGGCGACGAGATCGGGATCGCTGACGAATTTCGCGTATGCCGCGAATGAGGCGCCGGAAATCTCCTCGAGAGCCTCGTCGAATTCCGCGTGCGGCGCCAGCGCTTCCTCGCGCTCGGACTTCAGCGCATGCTGGAACACGGACGACGCCAAAAGCTCCATCTGATAGGCCGCCGTTCCACGATTGGCGTATTTGAACGAAACGACCTCGCCCTGCTCTGTAACGCGGAAGCGACCGCGGATGGAGCCCGCCGGCTGCGCCGCGATGGCGTGGCCAGTTGGCGCGCCGCCGCGCGACACCGAGCCGCCGCGTCCATGAAAGAAGGCGATGGCGACGCCATGCTCGCGTCCGACCTGAGCAAGACGCGCCTGCGCCTTGAACAGCTCCCAGTTCGACGACAGAAAACCGCCGTCCTTGTTCGAGTCCGAATAGCCGATCATCACCTCTTGCAGATTGCCCTGCCAGCGCGTCGAACGGCGCACGACAGGAACCTGCAAAAGATCGCGCATGATCGCCGGCGCGGCGCGCAGATCGCCAATCGTCTCGAAAAGCGGCACGATCGGCAGCGTGAGGATCTCGACGCCGGGTTCGTCAAGAAAAAGTCCGGCCTCCTTGGCGAGGAGATAGACGCCAAGAACGTCGACCGCCGAACGCGTCATCGACAAAATGAATCCGCCGAAGGCTTCTCGATCAAGTTGCGCCCGCATCTCGGCGACGACTTCGAACATTTCGATGACATCGCGCGTATCCGCGGAAAGCTTGTCGCGCGGAATGGGCGCCGCGCGCGGCTTTGCAAGCTCGGCGAGCAGCCATTCACGCCATTCCGGAGAATCGAGGTCTGGCGGCGTTTCGCCGCCGGTCTTGATGCGCCACAGCTCTTCGAGCGCCTGCGTCGTGCGCGTCGTATTCTGGCGAATGTCGAGGCGCACCGTGCTGAAGCGGAAGATTTCCACGGCGCGGCGCAGCGGACGCACAAGATCCGTCGCGAGCGCGCCGCTCTTGGCTTCAACGAGCGCTTTTTCTAGCAAGAGTAGGTCGGCGATGAGTTCGTCGGCGCTCCCATAACGATGACCCGTCGTCGGCTCGCCGTTCACCGCGCGCAATGTCTGATCGAGTTTGCGAAGGATTGTCGTGACGAACTGGCGATAGGGTTCGTTCTGATTGCGCGCTTCGATCGCGGCGCCGTCCGGCAAAGCCGCGAGGCGTTCAGCCAATTCCTCGCCGAACGATTGAGGAATATCGGCGGCGCGCTGGCTGATCGACAACATACGCGCGAGATCGATGAATCGCGTTCGATAATAATTCAGGCTCGCCGATGCATTTTCGCGCATCGTGCGGCGCGTGACGTCATTCGTCACGAAAGGATTGCCGTCGCGGTCGCCCCCGATCCAGGAGCCGAACTGGAAGAAGGGCGCAACCTCGAAAGCTTCGTTCGGATAGTGACGTCTCAGCGCGCGTTCGCAAGACGACAGCAGCTCCGGCGCGAGATCGAAAAGGCTCTCGTGAAAGAAGTGCTGACCCCAGGCGACTTCCTGATCGACAGTGGGCTTTTCGAGATGCAATTCGCCGGTAAGCCACAAAAGTTCGATCTGATCATAGATCGACTTCACCAAAGCTTCGCGCTCGCGGTCTGTCCAGCGGGTCGATTCAAGCTCGCGCAGCAGCAGATAGATGCGGCGATATTTCTCTAAGATCGAAACGCGCTTCGCCTCGGTCGGATGCGCGGTGATGACGGGGCGGATTCGCAGCGTGTGCAGTTGCGCGCGGATTTCATCGGCTGGTACGCCCGAGGCCGCGGCGCTCGACAACACATAGTCAAAGGTGCCGAGCAGCTTGTCATGGCCCTTTTCGCGCTCGATGCGCCGGCGCCGGCGCATGGCATATGCCTGTTCAGCGATGGAGACGAGCTGGAACAGGATGCCCTGCGCCTGGAGCGCGCGCGCCATCTGGCGCGGCTCGAGACCCGCGCCGGCTTTTGAGTCGCGCACGACCGCCTCGATCTCCGGCGTATGACGTCGGATGACCGTGAGCAACTGTTCGCGCAGAAAAGCGGATGCCTCGGTGACCGACCGAGTCGCGTAAGCAGACGGCAAGCCGGTCGAAGACGGGCTCCTCAATGTCTGGCTCTCGGCGGTCATCAAAACTCCCTAGGCGCGCGCGACGCCGTTCGTCACGGACGGCTTTCGCAACATACGGACGGCGTCGCGACGGCGCCGCCGTATCTTCAGGCGCTCTGCAATACTTTGGCGACGGTCGATCCGAATTCGGCCGGGCTTGGCGCAACGGTGAGCCCGTAAGACTTCATGATCTCAGTTTTTTCGGCGGCGCTGTCGCCGGACGCCGAAATGATCGCGCCGGCATGGCCCATGCGGCGGCCCTTGGGCGCCGTAAGGCCGGCGACGAAGCCGATCACCGGCTTGGAGAAATTCTCCTTGATCCAGGCGGAGGCCTCGGCCTCCTGCGGACCGCCGATCTCGCCGATGATGAGCACCGCCTTGGTCTCGGGGTCTTTGTCGAAGAGCACGAGATGATCGAGGAAGGACGAGCCATTGATCGGATCGCCGCCGATGCCGACGGAGGTCGATATGCCGAGGCCAAGCGCCTTCAACTGCGACGCTGCTTCATAGCCAAGCGTGCCGGAGCGCGAGATCAGCCCGACGGCGCCCTGCTTGTAGATGTGACCCGGCATGATGCCGAGCATCGCCTTGCCGGGCGAAATGATGCCGGCGCAATTGGGGCCGACCATCATCGGCCGGCGATCCTTCGGAAAGCGCAGGAAGTAGCGCTTCACGCGCATCATGTCCTGCGCCGGGATGCCGTCCGTGATCGAGCAGATCAGGCGGACGCCGGCGTCGGCGGCCTCCATGATCGCATCGGCGCAAAAGGCCGGCGCGACGAAAGTGATCGACGCTTGCGCGCCGGTTTCGCGCACCGCTTCGCGCACCGTGTTGAACACCGGCACGCCGTGATGAGTCTTGCCGCCTTTCCCGGGCGTGACGCCGGCGACGACATTACTGCCGTAGTCGATCATCTCTTTCGTGTGAAAGCTGCCCTTGTCGCCGGTAATGCCTTGAACGAGGATCGGCGTCTTTTCATCAATGAGAATGCTCATGTGTGTTCTCCGGCGCTTACTTGGCGCCCTTATAGGCGGCGACGGCTTTTTCGGCGGCTTCGGCGAGCGTGTCTGCCTGTATGATCGGAATGCCGCTCTCGGCGATGATCCTCTTGCCCGCTTCGACATTGGTGCCGGCGAGACGCACGACGAGCGGCACGCCCTCGATCTTCTCAGCGCGCACCGCGTCAACAACGCCCTGGGCGACCCAGTCGCATCGATTGATGCCAGCGAAAATGTTGACGAGCACTACTTTCACGCGGCGATCCGAAAGAACGAGGCGGAAGGCCGTCGCGACGCGCTCCGGCGACGCGCCGCCGCCGACATCGAGGAAGTTCGCTGGATTGCCGCCAGCGTGCTTGATCATGTCCATCGTCGCCATGGCGAGCCCCGCGCCGTTGACGATGCAGCCGATTTCGCCATCGAGGCCGATGTAGTTGAGGCTGTGTTCGGCCGCCTGCGCCTCGCGCGGATCGCTTTGCGAAGGATCGTTCATGTCGACGATGTTGCGGCGGCGGAACAGAGCGTTGTCGTCGAATGACATTTTCGCATCGAGCGCCAACACCTTGTCGTCCTTGGTGACGACAAGCGGATTGATCTCGAGCATGGTCGCGTCATTGTCGCGGAAGGCGCGATAGGCGCCCATGATCGTCTTCACCGCGCGCGAGACCTGCTTGATGTTCAATCCAAGCTGAAAGGCAAGTTCGCGCGCCTGAAACTGCTGCAGGCCAACAGCCGGCTCGACGATCACCTGGAGAAGTTCATCGGGCGTGTTCTTGGCGATCTCCTCGATCTCCATGCCGCCATGTTTTGACGCGATGACGCGCACGCGCTCCAATTTTCGGTCGAGCACGTAGCCCAGATAAATCTCGCGCTCGAAAGGATCGGCGACTTCGACATAGACGCGCTGCACCGGCTTGCCCTCTGGTCCGGTTTGCGCGGTGACGAGCCGCTTGCCGAGAAGATCGCGCGCCGCCTGCTGCACTTCGTGATAGGTGCGGCAGAGTTTGACGCCGCCCGCCTTGCCGCGCGCGCCGGCGTGAATCTGCGCCTTCACGACCCAATGCGAACCGCCAAGCTCAGTCGCGGCGTAAACCGCCTGATCCGGGCTAAAGGCGACCGTGCCAGGCGGAATATCGACGCCGTGGCTCGCCAGAATTTCCTTGGCCTGATACTCGTGGACGTCCATTTCAGTCCTCTCCTCGCAATTACCGCGCGGCTTCCTCAGCCGCCTATCTTGGCTTTGACCGTGTCGTAGACGGCTTCCGTTTCGGCGGCCGCCTTGGCGAGCAACGCGTTGACTTCGGCGAGTTGCTTCTCGGCGAAGTCACGGTCCTTGATCGCCTTGGCGTTGATGAAGACGTTGAGCGCGCAGCTGCGCAGACCGGCGTTGGCGGCAAGCACCGCGACTCCCGCGTCGCTGATGACGTTGAGGTTGCCCTTGTCGGCGGCCTCTTTCGACAGGGAGATGACGTCATAGCAAATTTTGCACGTCTTCAACGGCGCCAGAGTCGCTTCCTTCAGCGCCGACTGGATCGCCTCGGAGCGCTTCGCCTTTTCCTCATCCGTGCCGCGCGTCAGGCCGTAGGCGCCCATCAGCGTATTGAAGGCGACGACGTCTTCGTCGACGCCATTGGTCAGTTCGGCGCGCAGTTTTTCGGCCTTGGCGAGAGTCTGCTGCAGATCGGCGGAAACCGCTTCGTAATTCTTCTTGCCGATGGTGAGATTGCAGACCATCGAAACAAGCGCCGCGCCCATAGCCCCCGAAAGCGCCGCGGCGCCGCCGCCGCCGGGAGTCGGCGCATCGCTTGCGAGTCCGTCGAGGAATTTCCCAATCGTATCGTTCTTGGCGCTCATTTCTATCCTCGCTTAGGCGAGCTCTTTGGCTTGCGCGTAAATGTTTTCGCAGTCGAACACCTGGTCGGCGGCATCAAACAGTTTGCCGACGCATTCGCGATGCAATTTGAGCTTGAGTCCGCCAAGACCCAGCGCGCCGATGACGATCTTGCCGTGGCGCTCCTTCGCCTTATCGGTCGCTTCGACGCCGCCGACGCCGAGCGGCGGCTGCGCGTTGCAATCGGCGATAAGCTCGATCGTCGGATCGTTCTGCCAATCTTTCTCGTCGAGCAGCGGAACGCCGATGGCGCCCGCCGCAAAGACGATCTGAGCCCCTTTGATCGCGGCAGCGCGCGCGGCGTTGTCGGCGGCTTCGATCACTGCGGGTGTGAAACCAAATCGCTCCTGAATGGCTTTAGCCGCCGCTTCGGCGCGCGACTTCTGACGCGAGGTGATGGCGACTTCAGCGCCTTCGATGTTAAGCATCGCCGCGGCGCGCATGCCGACCGGGCCAGTGCCGGCGAGAACGACGGCCTTCTTGCCCTTGAGCGGCGCGGCCTTGGCGAGCAGAGCGACGCCCGCCGCGGCTGTGGTGTTCGAGCCGTTCGAATCGAGCATGGTCGAGACGCGGAAATTGGAGAAGAAGCGCTTCTTGACCGCCTTGAACACGGCTTCACCCGCCGTCATGGAGCCGCCGCCGACGAAGATCGCCGTACATTGCTTCTCCTTCGGGCCGCGCGTGTAGATGCAGCCGTCGACCAGCGCGCCGACGTTCTCGGGCGTCACGCCGCCATAGCCGATGATACGGTCGGCGCCGCCGTCATAGCCGACGACCGTGTCGAAGACGCTCGGAACCGGATCGGTGTCAAAAAGGAAAAGCAGCTTTTTGGTCATTGGAGTCCCTTCGAGAAGGCACAGAGCGTCATTGCGAGCGAAGCGAAGCAATCCAGAGCAACGGACGACGGCCTGGATTGCTTCGTCGCTGCGCTCCTCGCAATGACGACAAGCATCGCCGTCGTCCTCACGCCGTCACGACGTTGCGCGGGCTGCCGGCGACAAAGGCGTCGATATTGTCGACGAGCTGGTCGGCCAGCACCTGCATCGCCTCTTTTGACGCCCAGGCGACATGCGGCGTGATGATGAGATTGGGAATCGTCGGGTCGAGCAGGATATTGCCGTTCTTGGGCGGCTCGACGGTCAGCACGTCGAAGCCGGCGCCAGCGATCACGCCCTTACGAAGCGCATCGGCGAGCGCCGCCTCGTCGACGATGCCGCCGCGCGCCGTGTTGATGATGCAGGCGGTCTTTTTCATCGACGCCAGCTCCTTCGTCGAGATCATATTCTTCGTCTCTGGCGTGAGCGGCAAGTTGAGCGTGACGACGTCCGCTTCGCGCAGAATGGTCGCGACATCGACCTTGTTCGGCACGTCCGTGACGTCATTGATCAGCACTTTCATGCCGAGCGCCACGGCGCGCTTTTCGATTTCCTTGCCGAGCGCGCCATAGCCGACGATGCCGAGCGTCGAGCCGGCGATGTCATAGATCGGATAGTCGAAGTAGCAGAACTGATTGGCGTAGCCCCAGCGTCCCTGCCGAACGGAATTATAGTAGTTCACCAGATTCCGGCGCAGCGCGAACAGCAGCGCGAACACATGTTCAGGCAGCGTGTTGAAGGCGTAGTTGCGGATGTTGGAGACAACGATCCCATTGCCGCTCGTATAGGCCTTGTCGATAACGTCCGTGCCGGTCGCGGCGACGGCAATGAGCTTGAGATCAGGAAGCTGCTTTAACGTCGCTTCGCGCAGCGGCACCTTATTGGTGATGCAGATCGACGCGCCGTTCAAGCGTTCAACGATCTGATCAGGCGCCGTCTGGGCGTATTCCGTGTATTCGTGAGGGAAATTCGGCTTGCGCACATTGGCGTCGAGCGTTTCGCGATCGAGAAAGACGATTTTGTGCGACATACTCCGGTTTCCCCTCTGCATTATTCTTGTTGTCGGCAGTCGGCAATCGGGCTTTGGCAGTCGACATACGCCGACTGCCGACTGCCTGATTCCGACTTACATCTTGAGCAGCGGATTGGCGCGATAGACCGCCTGGGCCGCCGCGACGCCGGAGCCGGGCGTCACCTTGATGCCATGGTCGAGCATCGCCATTTCCGCGCCGGCGATGGCGCCGAGCAGCATCAGCTCGTTCAAGTCGCCGAGATGGCCGATGCGGAACACCTTGCCCGCGACTTCCGACAGGCCGGCGCCGAGCGCGAGATTGTAACGCTTGTAGGCGGTCTCGATGACCTTGGCGGCGTCATAGCCTTCCGGCACCACAATGGCGGTGACGGTGTCGGAGTTCCACTTCGGCTCCTTGGCGCAGCACTTGAGGCCCCAGGCCGCGACCGCGGCGCGACAGCCCTCGGCGAGGTGGTGGTGGCGCTTGTAAACCTGATCGAGGCCCTCCTCGAACAGGATCGAGAGCGATTCCTTGAGACCATAGAGCAGCGGCACGGACGGCGTATAAGGGAAATAGCCGTTCGCGTTCTGGGCGATCATGTCCTGGAATTCGAAGTAAGCGCGGCGACCTTTGTTGGTCTTGCCCTTTTCGATCGCTTTCGGGCTCGCCGCCATCAGCAACAGGCCGGCCGGCAGCATGAAGCCCTTCTGCGAGCCCGACACGATCACGTCCACGCCCCATTCGTCCATCTTGAATTCGAGCGAGGCGACGGAGGACACGCCGTCAACGAAGAGCATCGCCGGATGCTTGGCGTTATTCATCGCCTTGCGCACGGCGGCGATGTCCGAGGTCACGCCCGTCGCCGTCTCGTTATGCGTAGCGAGAACCGCCTTGATCTCGTGATTCTTGTCGGCCTTCAGCGTCTCTTCGATCAGCTCCGGGTCGTTGCCTGTGCCCCACTCGCGCTCCTGCACGACGACGTCCAGCCCCTGGCGCTTGCAGAGGTCAATCCACAGATGGGAGAACTGGCCGAAGCGCTGCGCCAGAACCTTGTCGCCGGGCGACAGCGTGTTGGTGATCGCGGCCTCCCAGCCGCCGGTGCCGGACGCCGGGAAGATGAAGGCATGGCCCTTCTCGGTGCCGAAGACCTTCTTGAGGCCCGGAAAGAGCGGCTTCACGAGATCGGGGAACGTCGGCGAGCGATGGTCTTCGGACGCGACCGACATTGCGCGGACGATGCGGTCGGGAAGATTGGTCGGGCCCGGCACAAACAGGAAGTTCTTGCCGGGAATTCTGGAATTCAACATTCTCAAGCTCCTTTCGAGCGGCAGGTTTCAGATGGCGCGGCGCGGATGACGCCGGAATGCGCTAGAACAGGCCGGCGATGCGGCCGGAATCGTCAACGTAGATGTTGTTGGCGGCTGGGACCTTTGGCAGTCCCGGCATCGTCATGATGTCCCCGCACACCACCACGATGAACTCGGCGCCCGCCGAAAGACGCAATTCACGGATCGGAATCGTGAAGCCTGATGGCGCGCCCTTGGCGTTCTGATCCGTCGAGAAGCTATATTGCGTCTTGGCGATGCAGACCGGGAAGTTGCCGAAGCCTTCCTTCTCCAGTTCAGCAAAGCGCGCCTTGATGCTCGAATCGTAAGAGATGTCGGCGGCGCCATAGAGCTCCTTGGCGATCGTGCGCACCTTCTCGGCAAGCGGCATGTCGTCTGGATAAAGCGGCTTGAAATTCGAGGGCTGCGTCTCGATCGTCTTGACCACCGCCTTGGCGAGATCCGCCGCGCCGGCGCCGCCCGAGCCCCAATTGTCGGCGACGACGCATTCGACGCCTTCCGCCTTACAGAGCTTGTCGAGCGCCGCCATCTCGGCTGCGGTGTCGGACGAGAATTTGTTGATCGAGACGAGCACCGGCACGCCGAATTTACGGACGTTGCCGATATGGCGCTTCAAATTCTCGAAGCCCTTTTCGACCGCCGCGACATTCTCGGCCTTCAAATCGTCCTTGGCGACGCCGCCATGCATCTTGAGCGCGCGGATCGTCGCGACGATCACGGTAATGTCGGGCTTCAAGCCCGCCTTGCGGCACTTGATGTCGAAGAACTTCTCCGCGCCGAGATCGGCGCCGAATCCCGCCTCCGTCACCACGTAATCGGCGAGCTTCAGGCCAGCCTTCGTCGCGATCACCGAGTTGCAGCCGTGCGCGATATTGGCGAAGGGGCCGCCATGAATGATCGCCGGATTGTTCTCCAGAGTCTGCACGAGATTGGGCGCGATCGCGTCCTTGAGCAGCGCCGCCATCGAGCCCGCCGCCTTCACTTCCGACGCGCGCACGCTTTTCTTTTCGCGGGTCTGGCCGACAATAATGTCGCCCAGCCGACGCTGCAGATCGGCGAAGTCGGAGGCCAGGCAGAAGATCGCCATCACTTCCGAAGCGACAGTGATATCGAAGCCGTCCTCGCGGGCGAAGCCATTCGACACGCCGCCGAGCGAAGAGACGACCGAACGCAATGCGCGGTCGTTCATGTCGACGACGCGCCGCCATGAGACGCGGCGCGAGTCGATCTTGGGCTCGCCGCCCCAATAGATCTGATTGTCGATCAGCGCCGCGAGCAGATTGTTCGCCGCGCCGATAGCATGGAAGTCGCCGGTGAAGTGGAGATTGATGTCCTCCATCGGCACGACCTGCGCATAGCCGCCGCCAGCCGCGCCGCCCTTCACGCCGAAGCAAGGACCAAGCGAAGGCTCGCGCAGACAGCAGAGCGCTTTCTTGCCGATGTAATTAAGTCCATCGGTAAGTCCGACGGTCGTCGTGGTTTTGCCTTCGCCGGCCGGCGTCGGCGTAATCGCCGTGACGAGGATCAGCTTGCCGTCGGTCTGGCCGGCGAGAGAGGAGATGTAGTCGAGTGAGATCTTGCCCTTGTAGTGACCATAAGGCTGCACATGTTCGGCCGGAATGCCGAGCTTGTCGCGGGCGACGTCGATAATCGGCCGCATCTTCGCGGCCTGCGAAATCTCGATGTCGGACTTCGGCGCAAGATGCTGATTGTCTTTTCCGCTCGCGCCCGGCGCGGCGGCTGGCCTTTCTGACATGCAGTCCACTCCCTCTCGGGCCCGCGTCGCGCAGCCCAGAATTCGTTTTTTTCGGTTCTCCAGAAACGAGCCGGCGGCGCCGATCCCGTTCCCAGTCGACCGGGCTGAACTCCTGCCGATGTCAGGCTGCAGCCTTTATTTGCGACCTAGTGTTGTTCAATCCCGCGCGTTAAGGTCCGCGGTTCGCCGCTACGAGCCGATGCGCGTGAATCCGCTCACTGAAAAATTCATTGGCGGACATCCCGTATGACGGGAATCAAAATTGCTCGTCAAGCCAGCCGAGCTTCTGACGACGCCCCGTTGTTACTAGCGTTTTGGAGCGGGGCCCGCTCGCGCGACAATTCGCGCGAGGCGTGTCGCTTATTCGACAAGCCGGGTCGGTCACCTATCCATCGCCTACCCTATCGAATAGGCAATACTGGTTCCATTTGGCGTCGATGAATCTACGCGATCTCATGAGAAATCGTCTCGTTCCCTACACCCTTGAAAAACTGATCTGGCGGGTGCGAGGAGCCGGTTTGCGTGCATCGAAGCGAGACTGAGGCCTATCCTTGCCTATCCGAAGAAACCGCAAGAGAGCGGGCTCGGCGTCTCAGAGACGCACTGAGAAAAAATTTTGTCGCAGTCAGCGTCGCAGCCTTGACTCTATCGAGCGATCACGAAGGCCGATCGTCCTGGCGCCTAATCCGGCTGGAAATCGAGCGCGACCCCGTTGATGCAGTAGCGCAGGCCCGTCGGCGGCGGGCCATCGTTGAAGACATGCCCGAGATGTGAGCCGCAGCGGCTGCAGTGCACTTCCGTGCGCACCATGCCGTAGCTGCGATCGACGGTCGAACCAAGCGCGCCGGGAAGCGGATCGAAGAAGCTCGGCCAGCCCGTGCCGCTTTCAAACTTCTCGCCCGAGCGAAACAACGGTTGGCCACAGCCGGTGCAATTGAATGCGCCGCGGCGCTTTTCGTAATTGAGCGCGCAGCTTCCGGGGCGCTCCGTGCCATGCCCGCGCATGACGTCATATTGCTCGGGCGTGAGAAGCGCGCGCCATTCGGCGTCAGTATGGGTTACGGGAAAGCTCTCTTCGGCCATCTGCCAGCGCCTTGTCTGAAGGGTTTTTCGGCTCGGGTTCCTATCTTGTGTCATCGGCCGCCTTCCGCCAGAGGGTCGGGGCGGGATAGAGTGGCCATCTTTCAGCGAAAACGACGATTCGAGAATGAGCGACAAAAAATTCGACGCCGTGGTGATCGGCTCGGGACTGGGCGGATTGACGGCGGGCGCGTTGCTTGCGCATGCCGGCTACAGCGTCTGCCTGCTTGAACGCAATTTCAGCCTGGGCGGCGCTGCGTCCGTTTACAAGGTCGGGCCTCTGACCGTCGAAGCGTCGCTCCATCAAACTTCAGACGCGCGCAACCCTCGCGATGTGAAGCACGATATCCTGCGCCGGTTGGGGATTCTCGACGAGATCGAATGGCTGCCCACCGGCGCGCTCTACACCGTGCGCGGCGGACCGGTGGGCGAGCCTTTCGAACTGCCTTTCGGCTTCGCGCCGGCCTATGAAGCTCTCGCGGCGCGCTTTCCAGACAAACGCGCCGCGATTCAGCGATTTCTCGGCGAGGTCGAGCAGATCCACGACGCCCTGTGGACCTTGAAACAGGCGCGCGAAGAAGGCTCCTTCGCCAAATTCACGCGCGGACTTTGGGAGGTCGCGCCAGCCGCCGCCGGGTGGCAGAACTCATTGGATGAGATCATGGAGCGCGATTTCGCCGGCTGCGAGGCCTTGAAATGCGCGCTCGGGGCCAATCTCGCCTATTACGGCGACGACCCGCGCCGGCTGTGGTGGATCTTCTATGCGCTAGCCCAAGGCGGTTACATCGCTTCCGGCGGCGCCTATATCAAGGGCGGCTCGCGACAGTTGAGCCTGAAACTCGCGAAGGCGATCACCAAGCCGGGCGGCGTCGTGCGCCTGGGACGGCTTGTCAACGCCATCGAAACGGACGCAGACGGCGCGGTCGTCGCGATTCGCCATGTCGCGCGGCGCGACGGCGAGGGCGAGGAACGCATTGAAGCGCGCGTCGTGATGGCGAATTGCGCGCCCTCGGAAGCGGCGGCGATGATGGACGCCCCGGCGCGCGCGAAAATGGAAGAGGAATTTGGGTCTCGCCGGCTCTCGACGTCGCTGTTTTCGGCCAATTTCGGCTTAAGGGCGAAGCCATCCACAGTCGGGCTGACCAATTTCACGACGGTCGTCATGCCGCCGGATATGCAACGCTTCGATCAATATGGCGACGGAGCCGGCGCCATGGCTGAAGATCCGAAGGGCGCGCTACCGCTTCACACCATCGCCAATTTCACCGCTGTCGACTCAGGGCTCTGGGATGAGCCGCCAATTCTTGTCAGCGTGCTTGGCCTTGATCGCTTCGATAACTGGCGCGATCTGCCGCGCGAAGAAGCGCTCACACGCCGCGAACGCTGGCTCGACGCCATACAGGCGTCTCTCGACCGCGACTATCCGGGCTTCTCGGCCCTGGTGACGACGCGCATGCTGCTCAACGCCTATTCGATGGCAGGCTACCTGAACACGCCTGAAGGCGCCGTCTATGGTTTTGCGGCGCTTCCCGCTGAAGAGCCGATTTTGATGGGATTTCCGCGCACCCCGCAAACGCCGATCGCCGGACTCTACCTCGCGTCGGCTTTCGGCGGCGAACATGGCTTCAACGGCGCGATGTTATCAGGCGCGGAGGCCGCGCGGCTCGCCGAAAGACGGCTCGCCGTGCGACCTGAATAGAGAATGGCGCAGATGGACGACGCGGCGACAAATGCGCCTCGCGTCCTTAGTGCTTGCGCCGCTTGCCGCCGCTCGCGGCCGAGGCAAGACCGAGCTCCCCTCGGCAGGCCGAGCTGATCGAACCCGCATTGGCTCTCAGGCACCGTTCGATGGCCACGGCGTCGGGAATATAGGCCTCGCAAACGCGATTCGCGTCGGCTTCGCAGGCCGCGCGCTGCTCGACCGTTCCTTGGGCAAAAGCCGGCGCAAAGGCGAAAATCGCCACCAGGGCCGATAGCCTCACAAAAATGCGCATTCAGATCGTCCTTTCTCATTTATGCGCGTCGAGGTTATGCGTACCGCAGGCGCGCGGCTGAGCAGGCGCGCTCCCTCGAGCGACAAGGGGCGTTGATTACATCGCGCCCGCCGCGAATCAAGTCGGATTATTGACGAGTCCCTAAAACGGCGGGCAATAGGGCGCATTTCCCGAGCTATTTTACGACCATTGCCGGGCAAGACGCCAACTGCATGATGTTTATGTGGGATCGCAAGTTCCGAGGTTTCGGGCTGAGGATGAAATCTTCCGACGCAGCTTCTTTCCTTGTGCAGTATCGGACTCCCCAGGGCCGGACACACGCGTTTTCAAAAAAAACGGGTTTTTTCTAGCTGCATCGGTCGCAGAAAAGGGTGCTGAACTCATACATATGGCGATACACGGCGCGGGTCAGGCGGCTTCTTCGCCCTCTTCGTTTTGCTCCCCGCCTTTCAGCGGATCGACGCTCGCAAGATTGGTCTGGATGGGCGCAAGAGTGAGCGCTTTGCGGATCTTCTGCAACATTAGAACGGTGCGTGGCTCCATCTCCTCGATAGCGCCTGCGACGAATTCAATTGCGCCTACGGCTTTCTCCCGTTCGTCAAACGTCAGAAGAAGAAGCGGCAGCGTCTCGATGGCCTTCTCGCGTTCGAACTCCACGATGATCGACTGCTCGTGGATGAGTTGCGCGCGGTGTTGCGCGCCAAGCGATGCGAAGGGTTCGTCGCAACTCAACATATGCGCCGAGCGCTCGAGGCGGTCGCGGCGCACCGAGCCGCGCGCTTCGCTGAGCAGCAGCAGCATGCGGATGACGGCTTCCGCGAAGCCCCCACGGCCGATATTGAGCAGAGCGGCCTGCGCTTCCGGCATGAGCCGCAATTCGCTCGGGTCCTTGCGGGTGCGCTGGAAGTCGTGTCGACGTCCGACCCAGCGCATGAACGGATGACCGTAGATCGACAAAAAGGCCGCTTCATACCAAGCGTCGCGCATGTCGCGCCAGAAATCCATCGTCTGCTCGACGCTATTCGCCCAAAGGCGCTCCGCGAGCACGAATGGGTTATCCGGCGTGGCTTTCGTTAGTTCCTTTCGCGCCTGTTCAGCCGCGGTGGAAACCCATGCCATCGCCGGATTTTCGCTGGAAAAGACTTGGCGTTGCAGCCGCGCCGGATGAATCTTCCGAGCAAAGTCCGCCGTCTGGGGCGTCACCATGGACTGCACAAAAGGGCGCGTATAGAGATCATAGAAGTCGGCGCTATGCTCGGAAAGGCGCGCGACGGCGGCGAAATCGGCCTCTTCGCTGCGATCGTCTTCATCAATCATGAGGATGTCCGCGACGCGCCGCTCCGCGAAGCTGACTCGGAAGCGCTTGTGCACCCCTTCGCCCGTTTCCTCCTCAATCTTCATCTCATACAGACCTGGCGCAAGCGCTTCGATCGTCTTCATGGTCGAGGTGACTTCGGCGTGTTCCTTCTTCGCCACTGAGGATGAAACGAAAATGCCGAGATGGCCCACCTTCTCGTGGATCATATAGACGATGCGCTGCCCGCAGATCCTGATTTCATGCTCATCGGCGTAGGTGTCGACGATCCAGTTCAGCGCTTGCTGCGGCGGCGTAATATTGTCGCCCCAGCTCGCAAAGACGATGATAGGCGAGCGGATCGCCTTGAAGTCGAGCCGACGGCCCCGTTCGATGCGCGCTTCTCCGCGCGAGAGCTTATTGCCGATGAAGAGCTGCTCGACGATCCAGCGGATTTCCGCTTCCGTCATATAATGGAAGCCGCCCCACCAGCGTTCGAATTCGAGAAACTTCTCCCGGCCGTTTTCGACGTCGGCGAAGAGATCGTAATATTTTCCGAAGAAATTTCGGCTGGGATTGAGGAACTCGAAATTCGATACGAGATGCGCGCCGTCGAATTCGCCATGGCCGAGATCCGCCAGGAATAGAACGGCCGCGAGGCCGCCCAAAAGACCGCCATTGTAGCGCATCGGGTTCTCGCCGATGCGACCGGACCAATAGGCGAGAGGCGATCCATTGATCACAAGCGGTCCGGTTATATCCGGATTTGCGGCGGCGAGCGCCATAGCCGCCCAGCCGCCCTGGCAATTGCCGACGATGATTGGCTTTGGCGATTCTGGGTGACGACGCGCGATTTCTTTCACGAAGGCGGCCTCGGCCCGCATGACGTCTGCGAGCGTCTGTCCACGCTCCGGATGTGGGCGGAAGACGAGGAAATACACAGGGTGGCCGTCGTGCAGCGCGACGCCGACCTGGCTGTCGGATTTGAAGCCGCCAATTCCGGCGCCGTGTCCCGCGCGCGGATCGATGATGAGATAGGGCCGTTTCCAATCGAACGTCTGCACGTTCTGCGGCGGCGTGATGCGCAGCAGAATATAGTTGACCGGGCGCGGCAGGTCGCGGCCGTCGAGAACCACTTCTGAGTCATAGGAGAGGACCGGCGGCGAGCCCGCCGCTTCATGCGCCGCGTCATTGTCGGCGCGTTCGCGCAACGTGTCGAGCGTGAGCAGCGAGCGTCGGACGGCATCATTCGCATAGGACGTGGCGTCGTCCTGCAGTTGATTCGAACCGTTGGCGGCGGTGAATGCGGCGCTCAACGCGGAGAAATTCCGCCAGAAAGCCTGTGTCCGGGCGCCATGCGTGCGGGCCATCTTCTCGAGGTGGCGCGCTGTCGCCGTCATTACCTGCTGCGCTTGCAGTCCGGCGATCGACTGATCTCTGGCCAAGCGTGTCGGCAAGTCGATGAGGCTGAAAGTAGGCTCCATTCTCTTAACTCCCATTCAGGCTGCGGCTGCGGGGATCAGGCCGACGGCCTCTATCGCGTGACGCGCGATCATGGCTTCCTCGTCCGTCGCGAGCACATAGATCGAGGCTGACGAAGAAGGCGCGGAGATCAGCTCAGCATTGGCCTCATTGGCCTCGCGGTCGAGAGCGAGTCCGAGCCAGCCGAGTTTTCCGACGACGCCTGCGCGCACGCGCGCCGAATGCTCGCCAATGCCGCCGGTGAAGATGAGCGCGTCAACGCCTTCGATCGCCGCCGCAAGCGCGCCGATTTCCATTTGGATGCGATGAACGAAATAATCGATCGCATCCCGCGCGAAACGGGCGTCAGACGCTTCCAGCGCGCGCATGTCCTGAGAGACGCCGGAAAGACCCAAAAGTCCCGACTCGTGATACAGAAGGCGAGAGAGCTCTGACGCCGACAATTTGTCGTGTTCGAGAAGATAGAGCAGAAGGCCGGGATCAATCTGGCCGCAGCGCGTGCCCATGGGCAGGCCCTCAAGCGCCGAAAATCCCATTGTCGAAGCGACGGAACGCGCATTCTTCATTGCGCAAAGCGACGCGCCATTGCCGAGATGCGCGACGATCACGCGTCCCTTGGCGCATTGGGGATCGAGCTCGCACAGGCGGCGCGCAATGAACTCATAAGAAAGCCCATGAAAGCCGAAGCGCCGCAGCCCGCGGTCGTAAAGCGCGCGCGGCAGCGCATAGGCTTCGTTGACGAAATCATGGCCGCGATGGAAGGCGGTGTCGAAACAGGCGACCTGCGGCACGCCTGGAAAGGCTGTCCGCGCCGCGGCGACTCCAGCGAGATTATGCGGCTGATGCAGCGGCGCGAGAGGGATGAGCGCCTGAAGCGCCGCGACGATATGATCGTCGAGAATGACCGGCGCGGCATAATCGACGCCGCCGTGAACGATGCGGTGCCCGACCGCGCTGACGCTGATGTTTGGAAAGGCGTCGTCGATCCAGTCGACGATGGCGTGCGTCGCGGTCGCGTGATCGCTCGCGGCAAGCGAGACGGAATGATCGTCGCCGCCCAGAATGCGCGCGCGAAAACTCGGCGTCGCGCCGAGTCCTTCCGCCTGGCCACTGGCGATCAAGATCGGTCGATCCGCCTCGACGCGAAACAGAGCGAACTTTATCGACGAGGATCCCGCGTTTAACGTGACAGCGTGTTGACGCAAAGGCTTACTCCGCGGCCTTGGGCAACGACTCCGACGCAGAGATCGCGGCGCCGGTCTCGCGCCAATGGTCGTAGAGCGCGGCGAGCGCGCTCGAAGCAAGCCTGGCGCGGTCATTGTCGGCGCGGCTCGTGAGCATCACGGGAACTTTGGCGCCGAGCACGAGGCCGGCGGCTTCGGCGCGGGCGACGAAGGTCAACTCCTTGGCGAGCATGTTGCCGGCTTCGATGTTAGGCGCGATCAGAATATCGGCGCGGCCGGCGACGAAGGAGGTGATGCCCTTTGTGCGCGCGGCCCCAATATCGACAGCGTTGTCCATCGCCAGTGGACCATCGACGACCCCGCCCCTGATCTGTCCACGTTCCGCCATTTTCGACAGGATCGCGGCGTCGAGCGTCGAGGGGATAGCAATGTTGACGGTCTCGACTGCGGAGAGCACGCCGACTTTCGGCGTTTCGACGCCGCAGGCGTGAGCGAGATCGATGGCGTTTTGGACAATGTCGACCTTCACTGACAGGTCAGGCGCGATATTCACGGCGGCGTCGGAAATGAAGAGCAGACGATCGAGCGTCGGCGCGTCCATCGCAAAAACATGACTGATGCGCCGCGCCGTTCGCAGGCCGGCGTCTTTCTTGACGATCGCGCCCAGGATTTCATCGGAATGCACATTGCCCTTCATGATGGCGCGCGCCTCGCCGCGCTGCGTCAGTTCGACGGCGCGACGGCAAGCTTCATACGCATTTGCTGCGTCTATGATCCAACTCTCGTCGATCGAGATGCCGGACGCCGACGCTACGTCGAGAATTTTTGCTCGCGAACCGATCAATAGAGGCTCGATGAGCCGACGCTCGGCGGCGAGAACGGCGCCGGCGAGCGAGTTCTGGTCATCGGGACATACGACTGCTGTGCACAGAGGATCGAGCCCTGCGGCGCGGTCGATCAATCGAGCAAAGTGGTCGTGCTGATCGAAGATAATCGCTGGCAAATCTTCGCGTCGCGAAATGATTGTCTCGAGCGGCGCCGCCACTTCAGCGACGCCTTCGCAAGCTGTCGAACCATCGGTCTTGGTTACGCGCACGTCGAATAATGCGACGGGCTTTTCTCGCTTCTCCGTGCAGCGCACTTCCACGACGAGTTTCTCGCCGGGCCGCACGCGCTCTTTGAAACGAAAATTCTGTGCGAGATAGAGCGTGCCAGGTCCAGGCAAAAGGTTGCCGAGCACCGCCGAAACGAGTGAACCCACCCACAGCGACGGCGCGATCGCGTCGGTTTCGCCGTCGCCGCCCGGCAGCATCAGCGGGTTGAGATTGCCCGAGGCATGCGCGAACAGTATCAAATCCTCAGTCGTACACGACCGCTCGATACGCGCGCTTGCCCCAATCTGCAGCTCATCCCAGGTGGTGTTGCGGATCGGATTGTGGTTCGTCGCCATGCCGCCTCCGCATGAAGCGATTGCGACTCGGTCGTATCGCGCCTGCAGCCGCATCCAATATGCTGGATCATCGTCCGTGATTTTGGCGCTTGCCTTTGACAGCCAGATGAAAACGCGGCGAATTAATATTGCCGTCGCAGCGATTTCGAGTTCTTCACCGAAATATCATCAAAGCTTCACATAGAAGTTGAGCTGCCGGTCTACGCCAGCGTGTACTAAACTTTATCAGTGGGAATTCAGATGATCCTGGGCAAGACGGCGCTCGTGACGGGCTCGACAAGCGGCATCGGTCTCGCCATCGCTCGCGCATTTGCTGCGCAGGGCGCCAATGTCGTCATCAACGGCCTTGGCCCCGCCGAGGAAATCGAAGACGAACGCCTCGGAATTGAGCACGAGTTTGGCGTCAAATCGATCTATTGCGCCGCGGATATGGAGTCGCCGGCGGCGATCGCCAATATGGTCGGCGAGGCCGAAGAAACTTTCGGGTCCGTTGATATTCTGGTCAACAACGCCGGCGTGCAGCACGTGGCGCCCTTGGAAGAGTTCCCGCCTGAAAAATGGGATTCGATCATTGCGATCAATTTGTCCGCGGCCTTTCACACGATCCGCGCCGTAGCGCCCGGCATGAAACGACGCAATTGGGGGCGCATCGTCAACACCGCCTCTGCCCATGCGCTCGTCGCTTCGCCCTTCAAATCCGCCTATGTCGCGGCGAAGCACGGCATTGCGGGATTGACCAAGACGGCCGCGCTCGAATTCGCGCGCAATGGCATCACGGTGAACGCGATCGCGCCGGGCTACGTCTGGACCCCTCTCGTCGAGCGGCAAATTCCAGCGACGATGGAAGCGCGCCACATGAGCCGCGAGGAAGTCGTTCACGACGTGCTTCTTGAAGCGCAGCCGACGAAACAATTCGTCACTTCGGAGCAAGTCGCGGCGCTCGCGGTTTTCCTGGCGTCGGAGGACGCCAGCTCGATAACCGGCGCGATTCTCGCGATGGACGGCGGCTGGACCGCTCACTGATAGCGCTTGGCGCATCCGCCATTTTGGGGCTCATTCATTAAGCCGTCACCACGCAGCTCTAGAAGCCGACGCTTAATAGCCGCGTGCAAGGAGCGACGTGATGACGCTTGTCGACGAGACCCGTCGAGCGGTCGACCCCCTCCCGAAAGTGTGGGACCCGGAAAGCCGTATTGGGGATATGTTGCGCGGCAAGCGCGGCCTCGTCGTCGGCGTCGCCAATGAGCACAGCATCGCCTTTGGTTGCGCTTCAAAGCTGCGGGCCTTCGGCGCGGAACTCGCGATAACCTACGCGAACGAAAAATCTGAAAAATACGTTCGGCCGCTCGCTGAGCAAATTCAGGCGAATTTGATCATGCCGCTCAACGTCGAGCATCCACGAGAACTCGAAGCGGCGTTCGACCAAATTCGAGCTGAGTGGGGCAGGCTGGATTTCCTTATTCATTCCATCGCTTTTGCGCCGCGCGATGATCTCCACGGCCGCGTCGTCGACTGCTCGCTCGCCGGCTTTCAGCAGGCGATGCACATCTCCTGCTACTCTTTCATCGAGATGGCGCGTCTCGCCGAGCCGCTGATGACGCAGGGCGGCGCGATACTGACCATGAGTTATCACGGCGCTGACAAGGTCGTGAATCATTACAACGTCATGGGTCCGGTGAAAGCGGCGCTTCAGGCGACGGTCCGCTACCTTTCGGCCGAGCTCGGCGACAAGGGTATCCGCATCTATGCCGTGTCTCCCGGTCCGCTGAAGACTCGCGCCGCCAGCGGCATCGCTCAATTCGATGAGCTTGTTGACGCAGCGGTTGCGCGGAGTCCGGAACACCGATTGGTCGACATCGCCGAAGTCGGCCGTGTCGTCGCCTTCCTCGTCGGGGGCGGCGCTTCCGGAATGACCGGCGACACGATCTATGTCGACGCCGGCCTTCACAACATGGGCTAGGCGTAGCCGCATGAGAAAAGCAATTACAGCGGGAGAAGCCGCCGATCTCATTCCGGACGGCGCCAGCGTGATGTTCGGCGGTTTCTTGGGGGTCGGCTCGCCCGAACGCTTGTTCGACGCGTTGGCGGCCCGCGGCGCGAAACGGCTCACCATTATTGGCAACGATACCGCGCGGCCGGGCGTGGGCGTCGGCAAGCTGATCGACGCGGGATGCGTTACGCGAATCATAGCGTCGCATATCGGCACCAATCCTACGACGCAGAAAAAAATGATCGCCGGGGAAATCGACGTCGAGCTCGTTCCGCAGGGCACGCTCGCCGAGCGCATCCGAGCCGGCGGCAGCGGGCTCGGCGGCGTGCTGACGCCGACTGGCGTCGGAACGACCGTGGCGGAAGACAAGCGCGTTCTTGAAATCGACGGCGCGGACTATCTTCTCGAAGCGCCGATTCGCGCCGATTTCGCGCTGCTGCACGCGCATGAGGCGGACTATTTCGGCAATCTCACCTATCGTCTGACGGCGGCGAATTTCAATCCGGTCATGGCTTTCGCCGCTGACTGCGTCATCGCCGAATCGGATCACATCGTGCCGGTCGGCGTGATTCCGCCGGACGCCGTCCGCACCCCTGGCGTGCTCGTCAATCATCTTGTGGGGAGAGCGTGCTGATGGACGCAAAGGAAGTCATCGCTCGCCGCGTCGCTTTGGAATTGCGCGACGGAATGCTCGTAAATCTGGGCATCGGCTTGCCGACGCTCGTCGCCGCTTACGTGCCGGACGGCATGCATGTGGCGTTTCAGAGCGAAAACGGCATCATCGGTTTTGGCGCGCCGCCGCCGCAAGGCATGGAAGACCCCAACCTGACGGACGCCGGAGGCGGCTTCATCTCGGCATTGCCGGGCGCGATCGCGTTCGACAGCGTGACGAGTTTCGCGCTCATTCGCGGCGGCCACGTCGATATGACGGTCCTTGGCGGACTCCAGGTCGATTCAAAGGGGCGGCTCGCCAATTGGATGGTTCCCGGAAAAATCGTGCCTGGCATGGGCGGCGCGATGGATCTCGTCACTGGCGCCAAACGCGTCATCGTGGCCATGCAACATAGCGCCAAGGGCGCTCCGAAGATCGTCGAGGAGCTGACGTTGCCGCCAACCGCAGCGCGCCGCGTCAGTTTGATCGTCACAGAATTAGCGGTGATCGAGCCCACCGAAGACGGATTGGCGCTGCGCGAACGGGCGCCAAGCGTCGAGATCGAGGAAATCATCGCGAATACGGGCGCGAAACTGTCCATTCCTGCTCATGTGCCCGAAATGGCTTTCATCGCCGGCTGATCTCGCCATCGGCCCCACGCGCGAGGCGATAAGGCCCTAGCCGCTAAGCGTTTACGACCGGGTCATCTTCGACGGGCGAACTTGTTCGAAGTCTCTCCAAAGTGACTTCGAGTTGGCCCAACCAAATTCGGCGCGCGCCTGACTTGCCGCGATCATCCAGCCAATGGCGCGCTGGATCGAAGGTACGCCGACGCCGGGATTTTGCCCATGCAACCCGCGAAGCAAATGCTTCAGAACCACCACCTTGAACCATTCGCTCAGAACCTTAGACTGCCCGAACTCAGCGACACCGTGGAGTTCTGATGCGGCGGATTACAATTGGAGGGTTGCTCTTAGCAGCTTTCTGTCTGTTAGTCTCACAGACGGTCGCGCAGCAACAGGCTCAACATCAAACCAATAAAGGCAATCAAACACGGCATGAGAAAAATACGAACGCCCACATGGTGCCTGACCTTCTACCGCTGTGGGTTAGACAGCCGCCGCCAACTCCGATTATACAAATAGTCTCACCCGAACAGCACTTGAAAGGCAGCAGCTGCTCCAAGGATGGCAGCGCCAACGCAGTTTTAGCCCATTACTGGTGTGTTACTTGGTCTAATATTACGCCTGAGCAAATGACCGCATTGTTTACGGTCATTCTCAGCATAGCCACCATTGCCCTCTGGGTAGCTACGAGAAGACTTGCTAGTTTGGCCGGTGTTCAGGCGCAAGATGCTAAGAAGTCTCTCCTTATAACAAAACAAGCAGCCGACGCTGCTACAGTCTCTGCAAATGTGGCCAAATCAACGCTCATCGGGACAGAAGCACCGTTCTTATTTCCGAATTTTGAATGGTCAAACAGGAGAGTGATTTACAGATTCCAGAATGTTGGAAAGTCGCCTGCGATTGTTAGGGAAATCTATTTCAGTTGCGTTTCCTCACAAAGATTACCCGATCCCATCCCGTTTCCTCCACTACAGTCCCCTCTACACATGGTCGAAATCATTCCTCCGGGAGGACAAGGCAAGACCCATAGCCCCCAGAATTGCCCTGAATTTCCAACGCTCGAGCAGGTTGCCGCCGAAGCGCTTTATGGCCACAGAGAAACCAGTTTTATGGTCGGTCAGGTCAGATACACCGATGTTTTCGGAAATCAATTCCTGACCGGGTTCTGTTACGCACTGAACATTCACACCCAATCATTCTATGGCATCGGGGGAATCGAGCATAATTTCCGTCGCACACTGACAGACGAAGAAACTCACGACGCCGAATCTCGCGATTCGTTGGCGGTCTAGAAGCTATTACGCGACTGAAGGGAAGCCGACGCCAACCTACTGGGCGGTTGTCACACCTTTCGGTGGCGATACAGTAAACGTTTCTGGTTCAACCATATTTTATGGTGGGCGGCACAGGGATTGAACCTGTGACCCCTCCCGTGTGAAGGGAGTGCTCTCCCGCTGAGCTAGCCGCCCGTCGCCTTGGCGAAGGATCCTCCTCGTGTAGGAGAACCCGGCGCCGTCCGTCAAGACGGGCCGAGCGTCTTAGAGAGGCTCAAGCCTCGCCGCTGGCGCCGGCTCACGGCGGAGTCCACTCCTTCGACAAAACGCGGCGCACCATCGGCTCGAAGGTCGAGAGCGGCTCGTTCTTGTAGGCGGGATCGAAGGACACTTCGTCGTATTTTGCGCAGAACTCGACCGTCTGCTCATAGGCCGGATCGGACTTGAATTTATCGCGGGCGTTGGGGTCCAGGCCGAAATGAGCGGCATAGAAATAAGTCTGGAACAGGCCGTGCTGCGCCAGCATCCAATAATTGTTGCGGCTGATGAAGGGTTTCAAAATCGCGGCGATGACTTCGCCATGATTGAAGGGCGCCAGCGTTTCACAAGCATCGTGCAATAAGGCGACGACCACATATTCCTCGTCCTTGCCATCGCGCAACGCGCGCGTCGCAGATTGAAGACAATGATCATAGCGCGTGATGTTGTAAGCGGTGTCCTTGCTCAGATCGTGCAACAGTCCGAAAAGCCGGTCCGGCAGCTCCTTGAGCGTATGCTCGTGGACTTGCTTAAGGATCTGGAAGTCCTCGTCGGTTCCCCGGTCCATTCGCGTGAAATGCATTTTATCCATAGCGAAGACCTCGTGAGCTACAATGAGGGGCGCCCCGGGCGAAGACGCCATAGATCACGTCGTCAGCGGAGCTTCCGAAAACAGCGCATCCTCAAGAGACGTCACCGCATCCCATAGCTCGTCGAAATGAGAGATGATGCGATCGGGCGAAAACGCCGCGACCGGGGTGTCGGTATAACCGAAGTCCACCGCCACCGTCGGCGTCCCGGCCGCGCGGGCGGTGTCGATATCTGTTTTCGAATCCCCCACCATCACCGCGCGCCGCGGATCGCCGTCGGCCGCCTCGATCGTCAACCACAGCGTGCGCGGATCGGGTTTGTGCATGGGAAAGCTGCCGCGGCCGCATATCGCTGCGAAACGGTCCGCCGCCGAGAGCTTTTGCAGCAGCAATCGCGCAAGCCCTTCGGGCTTGTTGGTGCAGATGGCGAGTCGAAACCCCGCCGCCCTGAATCGATCGAGCGCCGCGAGCGCGCCAGGAAAGAGCCGGCTCTCGTCGGCGATATGCGCCTCGTAATGCATAAGAAAATCGCGCACGAGCGCATCGGCGCGCATAGGTTCGAGCGGCTCCCCCCGACAGGCGAAGCCGCGCTCGATCAGCGCCCGCGCCCCGCCCCCGACGAGCGGCCGCGCAACCTCTAGAGCGAGCGGCGCCAGGCCCTCGCGCATCAGCAGCACATTGAGCGCGCCAATGAGATCATGGGCGGTGTCGGCCAATGTGCCGTCGAGGTCAAAAATGAGAACGGGAGCGCGAGTCGCCATAGCTTGAGGGCGTAGCCTCGCAAACGCTCGGGATCAAGGCGCCAGGCCAATTTTACCGGCTCCGCGCTCGAAGCTCTGCGTGTAGACTGCGCCGACCGATTCGCGAGAGGGAGCGCAGCTATGCGTGGAACGCGCCATTTCCAAATGCGGCGAATTTTTGTTTTGACGGCTGGCGCGCTTGTATTCGCCGAGCTTGGGGCGTCGGCGGCGGCCGCCGGAAACTACGAGTTTCTTGCGGCGCCGCAGACGGACCTCAATCGCGTGTTTCGCCTGGATCGATCCAATGGCGAGGTCGGCGCCTGCCAATATGGGCTGAAAGAAGGCGCAGCGGTCGGCGTGACGCTCTGCTATCCGCCAGGCGAAGGCGCGCGCGCTAGCGCTTTCAGCGAATATGCGCTGGTCGCCTCGCGGCACACGGGCGAAGGCGGCGTGTTCCGCGTCGATTTGCGTTCGGGCTTGATGTCGATCTGCTTTGTGCTGAACGAAACCGCGGTGGTCTGCACGCCGCCGGCCAAATAGGCGAGCGACGCGACAAAGCGAATGTCCATGAGCGCACTTTCGGCCGAAGGAATGAAACGCGCCGCCGCGCGCGCCGCGCTCGAGTCTGTGACGCATGGCATGCGGTTGGGACTCGGCACGGGATCGACCGCGGCGCATTTCGTCGATCTGCTCGGCGCCCGAGTCAAAGACGGCCTCGACGTCCTTTGCGTGCCGACCTCCGAGCGGACGCGCACTCAGGCCGAAGGCCTTGGAATAGCGCTCTCGACTCTCGACGAGACGCCGCAACTCGATCTCACCGTCGACGGCGCTGACGAATTCGACCACGCGCTTCGCCTGATCAAAGGCGGCGGCGGCGCGCTGCTGCGAGAAAAAATCGTCGCCGCCGCGTCGACGCGGATGTTCGTCATCGCCGACGCAACGAAGGAGGTGGAGACGCTTGGCGCCTTCCCCCTGCCCGTCGAAATCGATCGTTTCGGCGCGCGCTCCACCATGCTGCAGATCGAACGCGTGGCGCGCGGGCTTGGACTCATCGGACCGCTGATGCTGCGCGAAGCCGCGCCTGGCGAGCGCTTCATCACTGACGGCGGACATTACATCGTCGATTGCGCGTTTGGCGCGATCGACGATCCTGAAACGCTCGCTCAGCGGCTTTCGGCGATTCCCGGAGTCGTGGATCACGGACTGTTCATCGGCCTAGCCACCGCGATTTTCATCGCGGGCGCCGAGGGCGTGCGCATCTTAGGAAACATATCAGGCGACCCCCTATGACTTTCGACTATGATCTTATCGTCGTCGGCGCAGGGTCGGGCGGCGCGCGGGCGGCGCGCGTCGCCGCCAGTCACGGCGCGAAAGTCGCCATCGCCGAAGAGTTTCGCGTCGGCGGCACTTGCGTCATCCGCGGCTGCGTCCCGAAAAAACTCTATGTGCTTGCGAGCCGCTTCCGCGACGAATTCGAGGACGCCACAGGTTTCGGCTGGCGCATCGGCGACGTTGCATTCGACTGGCCGACGCTTGTCGCCGCCAAGGAAAAAGAGATCACGCGACTTTCAGGGTTTTACGAGGCGGCGCTCGCGAGTTCGGGCGTCGAACTTATCCGCGCGCGTGCAACGCTCACCGACCCCAATAGCGTGCGTTTCGCCAACGGCCGTACCGCTCGCGCGCGCTACATTCTCATCGCCACGGGCGGCGCGCCGGTGCTCGCGCCGCACATTCCAGGCATCGAACTCGGCATATCCTCAAACGAGATTTTCGATCTGCCGGAATTTCCGCAAAGGCTGCTGATCGTCGGAGGCGGATATATCGCGGTCGAATTCGCAAGCGTGTTCGCGCGGCTCGGCGCGAAGGTGCGCCTCGCCTATCGCGCCGATCAGCCGCTGCGCGGCTTCGACGATGATCTGCGCGCACGCCTTGCCGATGCCCTCAAGACGGCGGGCGTCGAACACCGGCCCGGCGTTCTGCCGACGCGCATCACGAAAAGCGCCGAGGGTCTTGATGTCGAGATGAGCGATGGCGCGTCGCTTACGGTCGACTGCGTCCTTGTGGCGACGGGGCGTAGGCCATTGACGCAGAATCTTGGACTAGAGGCTGTCGGCGTGACCCTTCGGGAAAATGGCGCTGTCGCGGTCGATGAACATTCTCGCACCAGCGTTGAGTCCATCTACGCAGTCGGCGACGTCACCGATCGCGTCAATCTTACGCCCGTCGCCATTCGCGAAGGTCAGGCATTCGCCGACAGCGTTTTCGGCGAGACGACGACGACGATCAATTATGAACATACGCCGAGCGCCGTCTTCACGACGCCAGAAATCGGAACGGTCGGACTGACCGAATGCGAGGCGCTCGCGCGCCATGGCGCGCTGAACATCTATGAAGCGCAATTCCGTCCGTTGCGCGCCACGCTCTCGGGGCGCGCCGAACGCGTTTACATGAAGCTCATCGTGGACGACTCCAACGGGCGCGTCCTTGGCGCGCATATTCTCGGTCCCGAGGCCGGCGAGATGGCGCAGCTTGTCGCCGTCGCCTTGCGGATGGGAGCGACGAAGAGCGATTTCGACGCGACCATGGCTGTGCATCCGACAATGGCGGAAGAACTCGTAACGATGCGCGCGCCGTCGCGGCTGCTCAGGCCACAGACCTAAGCTTCGATGCGCTGACGGGCCTGTTGCGCCGGAACCGGCTGCTGTGCCGGAATGGGTGGGGTCGGCGCCCACCTGTCGAGAAGAGCGCGGAGTTTGCGCCGCGCAGCGCCTGTTTTCGCTTCGGTGACGCGAGAGAACAAATAGCCGGAAACAATGGCGATCCCCATCACCGAAAAGCCGACCGCATAATTCCCTGGCGTCGCCAGCTGCGTCGCCCAGTCTTCTCCCATTAGGCTGCTGACCGCCGCGCGCGCGAAGATCAGGATCGGCATATGGATGCTGTATAGCGAGAAGGAAAAATCGGCGAGCGTCTTGTGGAATTTCGGACGCAGCAGCGAAAAGCCTTCGGACGGGCCGTAGCGGAAGGCAAGAATCACGACGAGGAAAAGCCCTGCGCCGACGAGATCGGCCGCGTTCATCAGCCAGGGATGCGCCTGCACGATCGACCCGCGTACGACAAGGCGAATTATCGCAACGACGATGGCGTAGAGGAGAAGCGCCCTCCAGCGCGACTGAATCGGGGGCCGCGGAAGCAGCGTCGCGAACGCGCCGGCGGCCCAAAGAATGAATCCAAATGCAAACCAGCTCGGCGGCGTGGAGAGCGCCTGAACCAGCGCCACGCCAAGCGCGAAACCTCCCCAGCGCATCGCGAGCGGGTAATTGCGCGCGAAGGGGAGCAGCAACAGCGGAAAGGTGACGTAGTACCAGAACTCGCAAGCGAGGGACCACAAGGGCCCGTTGGTTCCGAAATAGTCGAAGGCGATGCCTTGCAGATTGAGAAGGCTTGTAAAAAACAGCAGCATGGAAAAATGGCCTTTGAAAAACGGCCAATCGTAAACGCCGCTGTCAGCGAACATTGATTTACCTAGCGTATCCAGAACGAGCGTAAGCGCGACCGCGGCAGGCACGACCAGATAGATCCGAGAGATGCGATGAATGAAATATTCGCGCAGGAAGGCCTGGTTCTTGCGCAGATGCGCCAACACCGCGCCGCCAACGAGGTAGCCTGACATCACAAAAAAGGCGACCACCGCCTGATGCCCCAGCTCGAACGCCGCATAGAACCACCAGGCATAGACAAGCGGAGCGTGGGGCGCGCTCATGATGTCTGCAATGTTAATGAAGAGGTTGGACGTGTGGACGGCAAGCACCACGAGGGCGCCGAGCCAGCGGGATGCTTCGAGGAATTGCGATAAAATAAACGGCATCGCCCCGATTTGTCCCCCGCTCGGCCGCGCTCGCGTCTCGCCAGTTATAACGGGTTGCCGCGGACTTCGCCAAATCGCGGCATGCCCGCCGGAGGGTCGCATTCTCAGCTATAATCTTCTATAAGCGCCGCTGGCGTCGCTGCGAGACGACCCCGTACGCCCTTCGAGGCGTTGATTTTGTGGAGTTTTGCGAAGTGGAACGTTGGTCGCCGAGCAGCTGGAGGAATTTGCCGATTGAGCAGACGCCGGTCTATCGCGACCAGGCGGCGCTCGCCGATGTCGAGCGTCAGCTTGCCGGCTTCCCGCCGCTCGTCTTCGCCGGCGAAGCGCGCAATCTAAAGCGCCAGCTCGCCGACGTCGCCGCAGGAAAGGCTTTCCTGCTGCAAGGCGGAGACTGCGCCGAGAGCTTCTCGGAGCATTCAGCGGACAATATTCGCGACTTCTTCCGCGTCTTTCTGCAGATGGCTGTCGTGCTGACTTACGCCGCCGCGTCGCCGGTGGTGAAGGTCGGGCGCATCGCCGGCCAATTCGCCAAGCCACGTTCCTCTCCGGTCGAAAAGCAGGGCGACGTCGAACTGCCGAGCTATCGCGGCGACATCATCAACGACCTCGCCTTCGCCGCCAAGGCGCGCGAGCCGGACCCGCAACGTCAGCTCCTCGCCTATCGGCAGTCGGCGGCGACGCTGAACCTCATCCGCGCTTTTGCGGCAGGCGGCTTCGCCAATCTCGAAAACGTCCATCGCTGGATGCTCGGCTTCGTCAAAAGCAGCCCACAGTCCGAGCGTTACCAGAAGCTCGCCGATCAGATCACAGAGACCCTAGGCTTCATGCGCGCGATCGGCCTCAATCCGGAACATCATCCGGAGCTGCGCGGCACAGACTTCTATACCTCGCATGAGGCGTTGCTGCTCTGCTACGAACAGGCGCTGACCCGCGTTGACTCAACGACAGGCGATTATTACGCGACCTCCGGCCATATGCTCTGGGTCGGCGACCGCACCCGCCAGGAAGACGGCGCGCATATCGAATTCGTGCGCGGCGTCAAAAATCCGCTCGGGCTGAAATGCGGTCCGAGCCTGAAGTCCGACGCGCTTCTTCGCCTCATCGACGCGCTCGATCCCGAGAACGAGCCGGGCAGGCTCACGCTGATCTGTCGCTTCGGCGCGGACAAGATCGCCGATGCGCTGCCGGGCCTCGTGCGGGCGGTGACGCGCGAGGGCCGCAACATCGTCTGGTCCTGCGACCCGATGCACGGCAATACGATCAGCGCCGCAGGCTATAAGACGCGGCCGTTTGATCGGATCATGTCGGAGATTCGCAGCTTCTTTGCGGTGCATCAGTCGGAAGGGACCTATGCCGGCGGCATTCATCTCGAAATGACCGGCAAGGATGTCACCGAATGCACGGGCGGCGCGCGGGCGATCTCGGAGAGCGATCTACGCGACCGCTATCACACCTATTGCGATCCGCGCCTCAACGCCGAACAGGCGATCGAAGTGGCCTTCCTCGTGGCTGAACTCCTGAAGGCGGAACGCCTCGCCCGCGGTGTGCCGGAGCAGCACGCGGCGGAGTGAAACACGGCTAGCCCGTCGTCTCTTCCGCCTCGCGCACCGTCATCTCGGCGCCATGCCAGACGAAGTCGTCGTAAATCAGCGCGTCGATAAACATCACCGGCAGCATAAGGTCGCGCACCATCAGCGCGAAAGGCGTCCGCCAGTCGAGCGGGAAGCCGCAGACGCGGGCAAGCCAAATCTCGCCGCCGTGGAGGGAGAAGACAATGAGCGTCGTAACCAGCGCGACGGTCGAAATCGATCCGTCGAGCTGAACGGCGGCATAGGCCCCGAGCACGATCGCCGCAAAACTGCCGTTCATGAATTCCGGAACGTAATGCGCGGGAAAGGTCGCCCGCCGCAGCCGCGCCCAGCGCACATGCCGCGAATACACCTCGCGCGCGGTGCGTTTTCCCAGCGGCTGCTCGAAAGGCATGTCGACAAGGCGAACGTCCATGCCCTGTGCGCGGATGACCTTGGTGGACGCGGCGTCTTCGGCGATTTCGCTCGCCAGCGCACGAATGCCGCCCGCCCTATCGAGCACGTCGCGCCGCCACATCATATTCTTGCCCTGAGCGAAGGCGGCTCCGATCGCCTCCGCGCCATATTGCCAGCGCGCCTGGAAGGTGTTGAGGATCGCGCATTCGACCGTCGCCCAGAAGCCGGCTGGCCGCGAGCCGATCGGCATTGAAACGCTCATCGCCGTATTGTCGCGGAAGGCCGCGAGCATCGTCTGGATATAGTCGCGTGGCGGCAGCGCGTTGGAGTCGGCCAGGATCACATGATGATGCCGCGCCGCTTCCCACCCTTTGACGCAATTATTGAGCTTAGGATTGGCGCTGACGTAATCGTCGCCGACAAGCAGCCGCGCCTCTCGCTCCGGATGCGCCGCCATCAGCCGCTCGACGAGAGGGATTACCGGATCGTTTGGCGACTGCACGCAAAACACGATCTCGTAGTTTGGATAATCGAGATCGAAGGTCGCGCCGAGCGTCTCCTCGCTGAAAGTCTCGAGCCCCCGCAACGGGCGCACGATGCTCACTGGCGGCGCGTCTTCGGGGGGCGGCAGATTACGCGCCCTTGCCCGGCATTTCCGGGACATCAGGGCCACGCTTGTATAATTGAGGATGAGGATGACGGCGCACCAGCCGGCGCAGATATAGGCCAAGATCATGAATGGCGCTTTTTCCTAAGAGTCGTAACGCAGAGGGTCGCGACGCCGGACGCTGGCGGAATCGCTTGGTTTCCGGCGCGCAACGCCGGGACGCGGCCATTTTGATATTCCACCTGACAAAGACGCGGCCTCTTGGCAAAAGGACGGGGGCGCGAGAATCTTCTCCCGGCGCGAGGCAGAGGAGAACTGCTGCTGAAAGCCTTGCTGCTGACCCCCTTCTCGAAACTCCTTACGAAGCTTCCTCATGACCTCTCCGATCGTTCGTTTCGCGCCCTCGCCGACCGGCCGCATTCACATCGGCAACGCGCGCGTCGCGCTATTCAATTTCCTGTTTGCCGTCGCCCACCATGGACGATTCGCGCTACGGTTCGATGACACGGATTTCGCTAGATCCAGCGAGGAATTTGCGGATGGAATCGAGAGCGATCTCGCTTGGCTCGGCATCGTTCCGGACGCAGTTCTCCGGCAGTCGCAGCGCGTGGCGCTCTATGAGGACGCCGCCGACCGTCTGCGCGGATCGGGCCGTCTCTACCCGTGCTACGAAACTCAAGAAGAACTGGAGAAGCGCCGCAAGATGCAGCAGGCGCGCGAGTTGCCGCCAGTCTATGATCGCGCGGCTCTGCGCCTTAACGCATCCGACCGCGCCGCGCTCGAAGCCGAAGGTCGGAAGGCCCACTGGCGTTTCATGCTCGAACCCGGCGTCATCGAATGGAATGACCTTGTTCGCGGTCCGGCGCATATCGACTGTTCGGCGCTCTCGGACCCCGTGCTCATCCGCGAGGACGGCAGCTTTCTCTACACGCTTCCATCGGTCGTCGACGACATCGACATGAAGATCACCCATGTCATCCGGGGCGAAGATCACGTCACCAATACAGCCGTTCAGCTACAGCTCGCTCGCGCCCTCGCCCCTCATGCGCCGCCGCCTGCCTTCGCGCATCACAATCTTCTCGTCGGCGCGGGCGGCGAGGCCCTGTCAAAGCGAACCGGTTCGCTCTCCATCGCCTCGCTGCGCGAAGAAGGCTACGAGCCAATGGCCGTCGCGGCGCTCGCGACGCTGACGGGCTCTTCCGACAATATTCACGCCGTGCGTTCGCTCGACGAGCTCGCAGAGAGCTTCAATCTCTCGCATGTTTCGCGCAATCCGGCGCGGTTCGATCCGGCTGATCTCGATACTCTGACGCATCGGACTCTCGCGCTCTATGAATTTGAGGACGTGCGCGAGCGGCTCGAAGCTCTGACAATTGTCGGCCGCAAGGCGGAGCCGCTATGGCGCGCGGCCAGGGGCAATCTTGCGCGCTTCGATGATATTCTGACATGGTGGCGCGTCGCCGACGGCGAGATCGCGCCGATACGCGAGGACGAGTCATTCTTGAAAGACGCGGCGCAACTTTTGCCGTCGGAGCCATGGGACGAGACGACATGGTCGGCCTGGACGAGCGACATCAAGACGGCGACGGGCAGGAAGGGCAAAATGCTTTTCCATCCGCTGCGGCTGGCGCTCACTGGCGCCGAGAGCGGGCCGGAGCTCGCCGCGCTGCTGCCGCTCATCGGCCGCGCCGAGGCGCTGTCGCGACTCGCCGGCGCCGGCGGATGAAAGCGAGTCGCTAGTGCCTTACCTCGCGAACATCCATCAGATCATCAATATCGCAGGCCTGATCCTCGACGTGACCGGCGTGCTGATCATCGTCACCGGCGCAACCCTGTCGACTCTCGCCTATCTGGCGCGCTGGAGAAAAGACGCGCTGACCTATCGAGGATATCGGAGGGACGTCGGCCGATCGATATTGCTCGGCTTGGAGTTTCTCGTCGGCGGCGACATCATCCGAACGGTCTCGGTCGAACATCCAAGCCTTGAGAACGTCTTCGTTCTCGGCCTCATCGTGATGATACGAACGGCGATGAGCTTCACGATGGAGGTGGAGCTCGAAGGCCGCTGGCCGTGGCAGGGTCGAACCCTGGAGATGCAAGCGCCGAGCGAAGACGAATCCGCGCAGTCTTAAAGGCAATCGACGCAACCTACCAATCGATTCGCCGATTGGTTTGATGCAGCCCGTGGACTCGCCATCCGTCATTGCGAGGAGGCCTTCGCCGACGAAGCAATCCAAATGCAGCTTTGAATCCTGGATTGCTTCGCTTCGCTCGCAATGACGTTCACTGCACGCTTGCGATGTTTTTTATATCGCTTTCACGCCCGGCTTCTCACTCGCACCGCATGAGGCTCACGCGGGTATAGCCGGCACGCCGAACAGCCACGGGTGCAAATAGAGCACGATCAGGAACAGCGCCGTTCCGACGCCGACCGCAATCGCGTCGCCGCGCGTGAATTCGGAAATTCGGGGCGCGCCTTCGTCGCCGCGCTTCTTAACCGCGATGCGGTCGAAGACCGCCCAGGCGAGGAACGAGCCGAACAGGACCATGCCGCCGAGATCGCCATTGACGAGGAGATGGGCGAGCGCCCAGCTTTTCACCGCGACCAGCGTTGGATGGCGCAGCCAGCCGCGAATGCGCCCTGGGGGCGCGCGACGGCTCACGATCGCGACAAAGGCGAACCAGACGAGCGGCGGCGCGAAATAGTGCATCCATAGGGGCGGCGTCCAAATCTGGATCATGCCCTCGGCGCGGTAGCGAATGAAGCCGTAAACGATAAGCCCTAGACCGATGGCGGCGACGAGTCCGTAGACGCCCTTATAGGTCTGCAGCCCATAGCGCTCGATCAGGCTCGTGCGCGTTTCGCGAAACGCCGTGAGCGTATGGACCCCAAGAAAAACGACGATCCCGAGAATGAGGATAAGCATGGTCTCTCCGGCTTTTGCATCAATCCGCTGCTAAAAACATCGCACCTGCGCCTCAGCCTGAGCGCGGCGCAACTCCTGAAGCACATCGCGCGCCGCATCCGTGTTGCGCATCAGCGCGCCCACCTGCCCCGCCTGCTGATTGACGCTGGCGACGGTTTCGGCCGCGACATAGCGCTCATAAGGCAGAATGGTCGCGATGACGTCTATGGAGCAGGAGCACTGGTCCAGCGAGAGGCGCGTATCGCCATTCGCCTTCATGCAGCCAAAGACATAATCGGCGCGCGCGGCGGTCGGATAATCGTTGAGATCGGCAGCCGAGGCTGAACCGCAGAGGAGCGGCAGCAGCCCCATGAAGAGGAATTTAGATACGGCGCGCATCTTTTTCGTTCCTGACGCGTTCTTCATGAGAACCTATCGCACGCGCGTGGACGACGCCACGAACCGGTATTAAACGAAGACGAGACGCGCAAGCTGAGTTTCTAAAAGTGGAGTCGCCCAGCCTCTGAATAGGGAGGACGGCATGTCGAAACCCCTTCATGCAATTTGCTTGCTGGTGATGGCCGCGCTTGTCGGCCCATTCAGCTCGAGCGCTTTCGCGCATAATCAGCGCCAGCGAAACGCTTGTCCGCTGAAAATCGGGCCGGATGTCATGTATTTCTCCGGCTATCAGCCAGCGGCGTCACGAAACAGGTTCTGCGACGACATCCCTACGGTCGGCGATACAATCTTCGTTTTCGATTACGCTCAGGACGAGATGCGCGGAATGTCAATGGACTTCCGCATCATCCGCGATGTCGGCGAAGAGGACGGGCGGCAACCTCTCGACGCGGTGACGGTCGCCTATCTGCCGCCGAAGGTCTACCCGGCAGGCACGCTGAACTTCGAACATGTGTTCAAGGAGCCCGGCGAATTCATTGGGATCGTCACTGTCGACGGGCCGAACGGCGAGCACTGGGTGTCGCGGTTCCCCTTCACCGTCGGCGGGCGGCCGTTTTCCGCGCGAATGCCTTACTTTCTGATTACCGCGGCCGGCGTGCTCGCGCTGACGCTTTTCGCCTGGGGCAAGGAAGAGCAGAACGCGCGCCGCGCCTAAGGGCAAGACGCTCCGTCGTCACGCGCCCGTCAACTTCGGCGCGCATAGACTGTGCGGAGCCTTCCGACGTTCTGCGTATCTGGAAAGCTCAAACGCCGGGCCGGAGGTACGTCCGGCGTTTTTTATTTTTGCAGCCCATGAGGAGCGGCCACGCGGAACCGCCGCGTCGAAAAACCGCGCAATCTTGCATACTTAACCATATTGTGGCCTTGTCGAAATCGCATGGTGTTGCGATTATCGGCAAGGGGGCCGCCATGGGCGAGTTGATTAGGCGATTTTCGGGCTTCAATTACAGCGCCCACGGCGGCCTACAACGCGACGGCAAACGCATCCATCTCGGCCCGCAAGCGCGCCAACTCCTTGAAATGCTGCTTGAATCGTCGGGGACTCTCGTCACCAAAAGCGAAATCGCCGCGCGCCTGTGGCCAGGTCGCGCCGTTTCCGACGATTCCATCGACCGCTGCGCCTATCTTTTGAGGAAGCCGCTGCGGGAGGCCGGCGGCGAGGAATTGATCGCCACCGCCTATGGCAGGGGATTGTCGCTGCGCGCCTCGGTGGAAATCGTCGACGAAGGCGCAGCACAACCGCTGCGGTTCGCGCTGTCGACAGAACCGCATATTCTCGATCTCTGGCAGACGGCCTATGAACTTGCCGGCGACCGGACGCGGGAGGGCTTCGCCCGCGCGCAGGAGGCGATCGCTTCGGCCGCACAGCTCGACCCCGGCAATCCGTCGGTGTGGTCGCTCGCCGCCGACATTGCCGCCGGCCGGGCCGTTCGTGGATTTCTGCGACCCGCCGAAGCGGCGGCGATGATCGAAGACTTCGCCGGCCGCGCGCTTAGCGTCGCGCCCGATCATACGCCGGCGCGCGCTGTTCTCGGCTGGGCGCGCGGCGCGCTGAGAGGCAGGATTGCCGAGGGCCTCGGCTCTCTCGATGAGGCGGTCGCTGAGGATCCGCTCTACGGCAAGGCGCGCGTCTACCGCAGCTGGCTGCTCGCGGCTGCAGGCCGCGTCGACGAGGCGCTCGCTGATTGCGAAGAGGGCCTTATCAACTCGCCGCATGATCAGGCGCTGCTCTCATTGCGCGCCTGGTTCATTCTGTGCGCCGGCGATCTCGAACGGGCGCGCCGCTATGCGCGCGACGGACTCGATTTGCGGCCTGACGCTGCGACTTTGCATCTCGTCATGTCCATCGCCTATAGTCTTCAAGGCTTCCACGAGCAGGCGGTGAGCGCGGCGCGGCGCGCCGTTTCCTGGAGCCCGGACGATCCCTTCCAACTGACCGTGCTCGCCTATGCGCTCGCGCGCGCCACCCGCTCCGAGGAGGCCGCGGCGCTTATTGCGAGACTCGCCGAAGACGCCGAGCTTTACGCGCCGCCGTGCTTCCTCGCCGCCGCCTTTTTTGCTCTGGGCAAACGCGCGGAAGCGCTCGAAGCCATCCGCCGCGGCATTGCCGACGGCTGCCCTTGGAGCTCTTTCGTCCGTCTCGATCCGCGCTTCATTCCCCTGCGCAGCGCGATCGACGGCATGGGCCGCACGCAGCAGGCCGAGGCGCGCCCCGCCGGTTGAAATTGCTCGCTTCAGCGCTTATTGGCGCTGCACAGCATTCTTCCGGAAGGTGAAAATGATCGGCCGTCTGAACCATGTCGCCATCGCCGTCGATAGCGTCGAAAAGGCTTCCGCCGTCTATCGCGACGCCCTCGGGGCGAAGGTTTCGGCGCCGGAAGACCTGCCGGCGCATGGGGTCACGGTCGTTTTCGTGGAGTTGCCGAACACCAAGATTGAGCTCCTCGAGCCCTATGGGGAAAACTCGCCGATCGCGGGCTTCGTCGCCAAAAACCCATCGGGCGGCATTCATCATATCTGTTATGAGGTCGAAGACATCCTTGAGGCGCGCGAGCGGCTCAAGGCCTCCGGCGCGCGCGTGCTCGGCGATGGCGAGCCAAGAATCGGCGCCCACGGCAAGCCGGTGCTCTTTCTGCACCCAAAAGATTTCTCCGGCGCGCTAATCGAACTCGAGCAGGCCTGATGCCCTTTTCACTGCCGCTGGCGGCGGCGATCTACCTGACGATCTGGTGGATCGTGCTGTTCGCCGTGCTGCCGCTCGGCGTCCGCTCCTCCGAAGAAGCCGAGGAAGAGCTTCCCGAAGGCGCCGATCGGGGCGCTCCAGCCTCGCCCGATCTTTTGAAAAAAGCGGCGATAACGACGGTGGTGTCCGCCATAATCTTCGGCGCGGTGGCGCTTTTCGCCAAGCTGACGGCATAGGCGCCGCGCGGCCGCCAGGGGTTGACCGGCTCCCCGCCCGCCGGTAGTTGATCGCAAAACGCGGGGATAGACCCGCGCGGCCGAACGGACCGACCCGCTCAGTCGACTTCGGCGGCCTCGCCCGCCGCTTCTGGAGCGAGCGCGTAGCTCAGTCGGTAGAGCACCTGACTTTTAATCAGGGGGTCCCGGGTTCGAGCCCCGGCGCGCTCACCAATAAAATCAAATGCTTACTAAAAATTTTTAGACTCGGAAGGCTCTGCAGAATTTCAGGGGTAGCCAGAAGGGTAACATCCTCTCGTCTCCAGACCGACCGCCCTGATGATCGCCAGCCTTCGCGTCGATTGCTAGTTTCACGCGTTACAAGACCAGAATTGGTTCCGGAGACGACGCCTTGAGTGATTTGCTTCAAGCGCTGCAACCAATCGCAGCCATCGCCACCGCTTTATTCGCGGGTCTTATTGCATACCAACAAAAGGAAATTGCGGCGGAAAAGCTAAAGCTGGAGAAGTTTGATCGCAGGTTTAGAGTCTTCGACGCAACGCGCCGCTTTTTGGCGCACATCCTCAGAACAGGGAACGTCGACCCCAACGCGGAAAGAGATTTTTGGGACGCGATCGGCGACGCCTGTTTCCTCTTTGATGCGGATATCGTCACCTATCTCGAAGACCTGCGAGTGCGCGCCATAGAATTTCCAGCAATCGATAGACAGCAGATCAAATGGCCCGAGAAAAGGCGGGAAGCGTTCGAGCATTTTGAGAAGGACATTAAGACGTTGCATGAACGATTCGGACGCTTCTTGGCTCTGAACCAACGTTAGAAATCGCACATAGTGAATGCTCCAGGGTCCGCGTATGGTGCTTAAACCGCGCCTGCCAGCATCATGGAGTCGTGCCCTTCGAGGCGATCGCGGCGGGTTGTAGCGGAAGTCCGAGATCGGACGGCGGCAGCGAATAATCAATACCAAGGGGCTGAGCTCTCTCATGATGGTCTTGCGCGCGCCGGCGCGCCCTGCGAGGCTTCCCTTTCATCGATCTTGGCTTTGCCGGCGAGCTGGCGGAATATATCGATGCCGATACCCGCGCGCTCGCGACTTGGCGGCGCGCTCAGACGTCGGCGGAGAGCGCCGTGGCGTATTGATCTGCGGCCGGTCTTCAAAGGGCGATAAACGGCTTGCTTAAAGGGGGAGAAGATTGATGAGCGGAGATTTCGGTCCCTCTGCCTTCTTCAAGGCCACCTCGCATGCTTTCAGCGAGACGATAAACTCCTGCCGGACGCGACCGGAGCTTGTCGCGCTGCTTTGCGCGCAAGCTTTCGACGCATTCACGAAAAACGTTGCAATACAGGCGGAGGGCGAACCTGCTCTCGCCTGCCAGGGAGAGTGCGAAGCCTGCTGTCGCCTGCGCGTCGTCGCTTCGGCGCCAGAAATATTTCTTCTCGCGCGCTTTGTTTCGGTCAATGCCGCCGCCTTCGCCGAGCGTGGGGTAATGCTCGAAAAACGCGTGGCCGACGCCGATCGAGCGGTTGGCGGGTTGTCGGAAGAACAGCGAATATCGGTCCAACATGCCTGTCCGCTGATCGAAGCCGGATTATGCCTCGCCTATAAAATTCGTCCGCTCGCTTGCCGTGGTCACGCCGCCTTCGACAAGGATCTATGCGTTTCCGCTGCGCGAGGCGAGGCCGTCGAAACGCCCGTCTCTGCAGCGCATCTCGTTGTCCGCAGCCTCGTCCAGAACGCATTGATGGCGGCGCTTCGTCGCGCCGGGCTGGCCTGGGGACTCTACGAGCTCAACGGAGCTCTCAATTGTGCGCTCTCAGCGCCGAATGCGCTTGAACAATGGCTATCAGGACAGGATCCCTTGGCGTCCGCTCGCATTCCTGAATTCGATCTGACCGAAGCGAGCGCTATTTTCGACGCTGCGGTCTCATAGAGACCGGACTTATGGACAAGGATTGTTGCCCAGGACGCGTAAGGGCGGAGATGCGCTAGAGAATTGATTTCGCGCATTGGCCTGGTTCCGGAGCGCTCTACCCAGCGCGAGCGTCAGGGGCGAAGTCGGCGCGCGTTGGCGTGCGTGACCTTTTGAACCATCGGTAAAAAGCCTGCTTCGCGAACTGGACGATCACAAGATAGGCGACCACCATCGCCGCAAGTATCATATAAAATCGACCCGGCGGCGGCACGAAACCGAAATAGGATGCGAGCGGGGTGAACGGCAGCAACGCGCCGATGACAGCTATTGCGCATGATGTTGCGACAAGGACGGGATTCGCACGACTCCTAAAGGGATTGCCGCGCGTGCGGATGATGAAGATCACCAAGACCTGCGTGGACAGCGATTCGACGAACCAACCGGTCCGGAACAAGGTCTCGTTGGCGTTCAGCACGAACAGCATGACGTAAAACGTCAGAAAGTCGAAGGCGGAACTTATGGGCCCGATGACGAGCATGAAATTGCGGATAAAGGTCATATCGAGAACTTGCGGCCGGCGCACGTCCTCGACGTCGACATCATCTAACGGAATCGGCACTTCCGAAACATCGTAAAGGATGTTGTTGAGAAGAATCTGCGTCGGCAACATCGGTAGAAACGGCAGCAAGAGCGAGGCGCCCGCCATACTGAACATGTTGCCGAAATTCGAGCTGGTGCCCATCATGATATATTTCATGACATTCGCGAATGTGCGACGACCCTCCAGCACCCCTTCATGGAGGACGTGCAGATCCTGATCTAGAAGGATCATGTCGGCCGCCTCCTTGGCGACGTCGACAGCTGAATCAACCGATAGACCCACGTCAGCTGAATGCAAAGACGGCGCGTCATTGATGCCGTCGCCCAGATATCCGACGACGTGATCCCCTGCTTTAAGCGCCAGAATAATCCGATCCTTTTGCGAAGGATTGACGCGGCAAAACAGATTGGCTTGCTCCACCCTGACGCGTAGGGCGGAGTCGTCCATTTCGCTAATCTCTTTGCCGGTTAGCACTCCTTCGACAGCGATATGCAAGCTGGCGCAGACATGCTGGGTGACGAGTTCGCTGTCACCGGTGACGATCTTAACCGTCACGCCGCTTTCGGAGAGCGCTGCAAGCGCTGATCCAGCGCTCTCCTTTGGAGGATCAAGAAACCCCGCAAATCCCTCGAACACCAGCTCCGTCTCATCGCCAACGACCGCGTGCGGATGATCGCTCGGAACGCGTCGCCAGGCGATGCCCAGCAGACGAAAGCCGTCTTTTTCGAGGGCGATACGCTGGCCGCTGATCTGCGCAAGCGTTGAAGGATCAAGCGCGCGTTGCGCGCCATTTTGCGAATCTTGGTAGAGATTGCAGAGAGCGATGATCTCCTCGGCGGCGCCCTTGACCACCAGCAATCGTTCTTCGCCCTTTTCTAGGAGCACGGAGACGCGCCGCCTCTCGAAATCGAACGGAACTTCGTCGATTTTCTTCCACCCATGCACGTCGACGTTTCGATGGTCGAGGATCGCGTCGTCCAGTGGGCTTTTTAGGCCCGTCTCAAAAAAACTATTGAGATAAGCGAGTTCGAGAACGCGATCGCTCGGCCTCCCGGCTGCATCGAGATGCCGTTCGAGCCTTATCTTCGCCTCGGTCAACGTGCCGGTCTTGTCCGTGCAAAGGATGTCCATCGACCCCAAATTTTGGATGGCTGACAATCGTTTGACGATGACGCGCCGCTTCGCCATGTGAAGCGCGCCGCGCGATAAGGTGACGGACACAACCATGGGCAATAACTCGGGGGTCAAGCCCACTGCGAGCGCGACGGCAAACATGAATGACTCGAGCCACGGCTTGTGCAGCAGCGTGTTGACCAAAAGAACGAACAGCACGAGAAGGATCGTGAGGCGCATAATGAGCAGGCCAAAACGATGCGTCCCGATCTCGAAGGCGGACGGCGGCGGCTGACGTCTGATGCGATCGGCGACGGCTCCGATCGCTGTATCGGCGCCTGTTCTCACCACGCGCATCCTGGCGCTGCCGCTGATCACGCTGGCGCCCATGAACACAGCGTTGGCGGCGTCTTGTAGATCGGTTGCGTCGGACGGCAGCGGACCCGGCCGTTTCTCGACGGGATAGGGTTCGCCCGTTAACACCGCCTGCTTGACGAACAGATCGCGCGCTTCCAAAACCATTCCGTCAGCAGGAATCATGTCGCCTGCGGACAATATGACGAGATCTCCCGGGACGACGTCAGCAACGGGCGCCTCGATCTCTCTGCCATCGCGAATAAGCTTGGCGCGCACCGACACCGACTGACGTAAGCGCTCCGCGGCTTTTCCGGCGCGATGCTCCTGAACAAAGTCTAGCGTGACGCTGAAGAGCACGATCATGGAAATAATCGTAAAATTGGCTACTTCTCCCGTGAGAGCCGAAATTGCGCTAGCGACAAGCAGCAGCACGACGAGCGGATTCCTGAAGCGTGAAAGAAATTGCAGGAACAAAGGCTGCTGTTGACGAACGTCGAAAAGGTTGGGACCAAACTCGGCGAGACGTGCGCGAGCCTCAACGCTGGTTAGCCCCGTCGCATCGAACGCCGTGTCAGAGTTGAGCCACCAAGCGGAGTCGTCGCGCCGCCCCTTTGGCATGGCGCCGTCCCTCTCGCCTAGTCGAAATCGACGCGTCAACCAGAGGACAGCGACGAACCCGACGTAGGCCGCCAGTAAGCAAAATAGAATTAGAGGGACGCCCAAAGCATTTGCAATCGAAGCGATAACAGCTTCAGTGAGATTCATTGGCGCACCGCTCTCGAGATTTCGCTGCAGATTCCAATACAAAAATCGAGCTATCCAGCGCTACCTAAATAATTTGCCGTATCTCGATGAGAATGAGCGCAATTCCTCCAAGAACCGCAGCTTTGTCCGCTACGCGCCGACGGACAAAATAAGCCGCGGCGGCGTTGCCAGCGAAAAGAGTTACAAAGCTTATTAGAGCCGACCGCACGCCGACCAACAGCGGACTTATTCGCTCGACCACAGAGTCGATTGACGTGCAGCTCATGACGCTACATTTCACTCGCTTGCCCACGCTCTGTGAAAGGCCAAGCGCAACCGACATGGGAACGGACGTTAGAAACCAAGGGCAACCACGCTCGCGCCTTCGGCATACTTAAAAGGGTTGGCGGGGTAGATCAGTTCACTCGACTTGAGCGTTAGCCATGCCGATAGACCGCTCGTCGAGAGCAGCCGTCTTGAACAGCGCATAGACGTAAGAACCGGGTTTGAGCGCAAGATCCTCCAGAGCGCCCCGCGTAATGGTGGCCAGAAGCCGTCCATCGTCCTTAAGCTCAATCTCGATCGTCGCGATTGCGCCGTCGAATTGTATATTGGCGACCTTACCCGAAAGAATGCTACGCGTGCTGATCTCTTGAGGCAAAACACGCGACAATATGACGTCCGTCGCTTTAACGATAACGCGCGCAAGGCTTCCGCAATTTCCCGCCGAACCCGCGACCCAGATCGTGCCGGCAGGGTGATTTAGCTTCGTCAATCCATGCGCGACAGATGTTTCTTCTACCGTGGCCGCCAGAATGGAGGAACGGTCAAAGCGGTTTGCCGCCGGCGCGCCAGCGATACGATTGAACGCCTCGGCGGGCTCGCCGACTGACGTCACCCGGCCAGCGTCGACGATGACGACGCGGGAGGCAAGACGAAGCACTTCTTCAACAGCGTGGGACACGTAAATGATGGGAACGTCGAACTCGTCCCTGATGCGCTCGATCAATGGCAGGATCTCGAGCTTTCGCTGCATGTCCAGCGCCGCGAGCGGCTCATCCAGTAGTAGCAGCCTCGGGCAGGACAGCAAAGCGCGGCCGATCGCGACGCGTTGTCTCTCGCCGCCCGAGAGACGCGTTGGCGAGCGCGAGACGAGGTTTGCAATTCCCAGAGTTTCAACAACGGCGTCGAAATCGATCCGGCGTTCGCCCCCTGGGGCAAACCATCGCCCGTACAGTAGATTTTGCTTTACGCTAAGGTGCGGGAACAGGTTGGAATCTTGGAATACGAGGCCGATGCGCCGGCGCGACACGGGCACGAAAACGCCCGTCGCGACGTCAACAAGCGTATCGCCGTCCAGCCTGACGTAACCCGCGTCGGGCTTTATCAATCCCGCGATGATGCTAAGCGTCAGCGATTTGCCGGATCCGGATTGACCGAACAGCGCCGTTACGCCCGCGCCATTTGCAAAAGCGACATCGAGAGAAAACGCTCCGACCTGCAACCTGACGTCGACCTCGATCATTCGACGTTCCCGAGACGTTTTGCAGCTCGCCACTGAACGATTTCGGAAGCCACAAGAGCGGAAAAGGCGATGAAGACCGCGACGATCGTCAAACGCATTGCGGCCGCGTCGCCGCCCGGAACCTGCGTGTAGCTGTATATCGCAGCCGAAATCGTCTGAGTCTCGCCGGGAATGTTGGAGACGAAGGTGATCGTCGCCCCGAACTCTCCCAGGGCCTTTGCAAAAGCGAGAATGGCTCCAACGATAATTCCTGGAACCGCGAGCGGGAGGTTGATCAGGAAGAATGTCCAAATTCGGTTGGCGCCCAGCGTCTCCGACGCGAGCTCCAAGCGTCGATCGATCGCTTCGAAAGACAGCCGCATGGCCCGGACCATCAGAGGAAACGCCATGACGGCGCAAGCGACCGCCGCGCCAGTCCAGCGAAAGGAGAAAACGACGCCAATCTCTGCGAGAAAGGGACCAAAAACGCCTTTGCGTCCGAGCAACATGAGCAGCACAAAGCCGGTGACCACTGGCGGCAGAACCAAGGGCAGGTGGACGATGCCGTTGACAAGGGTCTTGCCAGGAAACTGGCAACGCGCAAGCGCATAAGCCGTGAGAATGCCAAAGGGCAGGCTCGCGAGAGTCGCCACGGTTGCGATCCGCAGAGAGAGCCGTATCGCCGTCCATTCAGCGGGCGACAATTCGAAAAGCGCGGCGGGGAAGTCGGGCAATGCGGCGTCCTTTAGCGACCTCGGATGTGGTAGTTTTGAAGCGCGATCCCGTCGTTAATTAGGTTGAGACGAGCGTGCCCCATGCATCGCTTCTTCGCTCGCGCTCAGACAACGGATGCGCGAGAAAGCAACAGTGCAACCGAGCGGCGATGGTTTGTTAGCGCTATATATTGGCGGAACAGAAAGGCTTTGGCTAGCGCCGGCGAATCCGTTGGCGTTCCTGGCGATTCCGGAGCGGCGACCGCGACCGCCAACGCATCAGGAGTCGCTATCCCGGCCTCCTATTTTGCTTCGAGCGCGCCAACGAGATCGAAGTGGCGGTTGACGCCGGCGTGGACGAGGTTGCCGGCTTTGCGTCGGTTCTTTCAAACACGCTTCGCTTGCGCAGCGATGTCACGTAACTCAGTGCAGCGTTACGAAGCCCTGCTCTACAAAGATCGCTTTCGCCTCGGGCCCTTTCAGGAAGGTGAGAAACTTTGCTGGCGCGTCGCCTTTTGCGCTTGCCGTCAGCGCGACGGGATAGACGATTGGCGGATGTGAGGTTGCAGGGAAGGCGGCGACGATTTTCACCTTCGGCTCGGATTTGGCGTCGGTGAGATAGACGATGCCAAGAGGCGCTTCCTCACGCGCGACAAACATCAGCGCAGATCGAACATTATCGGTAAAGGCGAAATGCGGCTCGGCAATGCTCCAGAGGCCGAGTTTATCGAGCGCCGCCTTTGCGTATTTGCCGACGGGAACCGAGGCGACATCGCCGGTCACGATCTTGCCTAATCCGATCGCGGACGCGAACGCTTCTTTCGTAAGGGCCACTTTCTCTAATTTCGATGTCCGCGGCGCGATCAGCACAAGCGTGTTGCCGAGAAGATCGAAGCGCGTCTTTGGTTGGATAAGATTTCTTTCGGCGAGATAGTCCATCGAGGCGACATCGGCTGAAAGAAAAACCTCGGCCGGCGCGTCCGATTCGATCTGCTTGGCGAGCGCCATCGAGCCGGCGTAGCTGATCGTCGCATCGACGCCGGTCTTGCTCTTATAGGCGGCGGCCGCAGCGTCGAGCGCGTTCTTAAGACTGGCCGCGGCGAAAATTGTGATGGTGGGAGATGCGGCCCCGGCGCCCGGAGCCGCAGATGTCGCCGGAGCCTCCGCGCGGACCTGAGTCGCGGCGAAGAGCGTCAAGAAAGCAAAGGCGCAGCTGCGAAAATCAAGCATTAAACGCTCCTTGGCTCGGCTCCGGTCGGGCCTTCAAGTGAAAACTATGTGTTTTAGTGTATAATTTCTGGATTGATTTGAGTCATGCGAAAAGTTCGGGCAACCAAACATCGTGACTGCCGGGATTGGAGGCAGATCTGAGGGTATTAGGCGGCGGATAAGCTTGCTTTAATATGTTTTATTATGTTATTTTTACGAAACATGCGCAGGACGAGGGGATGACCGATTATCTAACCACCGGCGAGCTGGCGGCCCTGCTGCGGGTGAAACAGCGCAAGGTCTATGACCTCGTCTCCGAAGAGGCGCTCCCTTTCCGCCGCGTCACGGGAAAGCTTCTCTTCCCGAAAAAAGAGATCGAAGATTGGATCGCGGCGAGTGGTCCCGACACAGGTCGGTCAAACAAACGATCCGCAGCGGCGGATGTTCCGCTGGTGATGGCCGGCGGACATGATCCCTTGCTCGAGTGGGCCTTACGGGAGTCGCGCGCGGGCATCGCCGCCTTGATGGATGGCGCGCTCGACGGTCTCGCGCGCATGCAAGAAAATGCATGTATCGCCGCCGGACTGCATATCCCGACATCGCAGTTCGAAGACTGGAACATCCCGGCGGTCAAGAGGTCATTCGATAAGGAGCCGGTCGCGCTCATCGAATGGACGAGACGCACGCGCGGTTTGATGTATTCGCCGAAATTAAAACGTCCCATCAAGAGCCTCGCGGATATCGGAGAGCTCAGGTTCCAATCCCGTCAGCCGGAGGCCGGCAGCGAACTGGTGCTGACAGCTCTGTTGTCGAAAGCGGGATTGCGCAAATCAGACCTGAAATCCGTTGACGCGATCGAGCGCTCGGAAACCGATCTCGCTATGGCGATCGCCGCAGGGCGAGCGGATGTGGGATTAGGGATTGAAGCGGCCGCGCGCCAATTTCAACTCAAATTCACGCCCTTGGTTGTAGAGCGCTTCGACTTGCTCGTCTGGCGCAAAGCTTTTTTTGATCCGCCGTTTCAGAAACTCATTCGATTCTGCGCGACGGAGCAGTTTCAAGAACGTGCGAGAGCTTTTGGCGGTTATGATTGCACGGCCTTCGGGACCGTGCATTTTAATGGCGCGGGATGAGAAGAATTACATTTGCGAAAAGCGGCTGATGCGGCATTCATTTAGGTCATCTCGATTCTGCCGCCGCCGCGTATTGCGGATTTTTCTCGGTCAGAACGGTTTCGAAACCTTCGAACTCCGGGCCGCCAATATAGAGATTTCGGTTCTGACCGGCATTTTTATGAGCCTCACGAAATTGTTCGGACTGCGTCCAGTCCACAAAATGCTGCCGAGTCTCCCACAACGCGTGCGACGCATAAAGCGTATGGTCTTCGCGCTCTGGTCCTTTGAGCAGATGGAAAACAATGAAGCCCGGTCTTTCCTGAAGTCTGGATTGACGCGAACGCCAGATGTCCTCGAATGCCTGTTCATTGCCCTTTAAGATCTTGAAGCGGTTCATTGCGATAAACATGGGTCGGCTCCTGTCGTTGCTGGCTGCCCGCGAAGTCGTAACTGGTTTCAATTACACGCCGCTCATTGCGCGCTATCGAGCTTCGTCGCCATTAGGGCGATGGTTTTTGCGTAAACACGCGCCTGATTCCACTCGAGGAAGATTGCGAAGTTCGGCTCGCCTTCGTTCCAGCCGGCGCCCGTTTGCCAGCCCTTGCTTTTGAGGAAATTCGCCGTCGACGCGAGCGCGTCCGCCGTTGAGCGTATGAGATCGCGCTTGCCGTCGCCGTCGAAATCGACGCCATATTTGAGATAAGACGACGGCATGAACTGAGTCTGGCCGATTTCTCCGGCCCAGTCGCCGCGCATCTGCGACACAGACATATCGCCGCGCTCAACGATCGTCAGCGCATCATTCAGCTCTTCCCGAAACTGCTCCGAGCGCCGGCAATCATAGGCGAGCGTCGCAAGCGCCTGCATAGTCTTGAATCGCCCATTGTCCGCGCCAAACCCGGTTTCCAGGCCCCAGATCGCGACGAGCACCGATGCGGGCACGCCATAGCGCGCTTCGATCCGTCGCAATAGCGCGGCGTGGCGGGCAAGCAGCGCCCGACCTTTGCTCAAACGGCTCGGCGTCACCAGGCGGCTCGAAAATTTCTCGAAACTTTGGCGAAAAATCCGCTGTCCGCGATCGCGACCAATGACCGCGTTATCATAAGATACGTCCGCCAGAGCGGCATTGAGCGTACGCTGCGAAAGACCATTCGCTTGAGCCTCTCGTTTGACGTCCTCAAGCCATTGGCTAAAGCCGGACGCCGACGAACCACAGGACGCCGCGCGCGCGGCAGCGCCGAACGCAAATAACGTCAACGCGCCGGCGGCAAGAAGCGCGCCGCACATTGCGACGCCTTTTGAAAGCGTAGTCATCGCTCGGCACTTTAGTCAGGCGGAGAAAGCGTCGCAATAAATCGAGCGCCGGCTCGTCGCCGGCGCCCGCAGCATGGCCTCGGTCGCGCCTAGATGAAGCGCCCGATCAGCGGCCCTTCGCCCTGAACTGGCGTTTGCAGGCCTTTGAAAGCTCGTCCATATGCTCGCGCAGGCACTTTTCCACCGCGATCGCATTGGGCTCTTCCGCCGCGCAGAATTTATGGGAATCGCGCTCGCAGGCCGCGCGCTGCCTATCTCTCGCGGCGAGAGCGTCGGCAGGAGCGAGCGCGGCAAGGCCAATAAAGGCCGCAAGAATCAAAATCAGCTTGCTCATAGTTTGGCTCTTTGCTGTTAACGATTGACCGCTGCGGCCCAAGGCTGGCGCGGCCATAGCGATACCTGTATCGAGCGCCGCCTATATCAAGTGCGAGCGCCGGCGCGCGCTAGTCGCTGCTAAGAGGCATTTCCGGCGTATTTTCCGGCACGATCAGCCGCGCGCCGGTGTTGTCAAAAATGTCCGACATGCTGACGCCAGGGGCGCGTTCACGGAGCACGAGCCCTTCATCCGTCGGCTCAATGACGGCAAGCTCCGTCACGATGAGGCTGACGCGCCGGGCCGCCGTCGGCGGCAGCGTGAGCGTCTCGACAATCTTCGGTTCGCTTTTCGCGGCATGCTGCATGGCCACGATGACGCGTTTGGCGCCGGCGACGAGGTCCATGGCGCCGCCCATTCCCGGCGTGAACTTTCCGGGAATCATCCAGCTGGCGAGGCGTCCAGCGGCGTCGACCTGCAACCCGCCGAGCACCGCGAGGTCGACATGGCCGCCTCGAATTAATGCGAAGCTCGTCGCGCTATCGAAACTGGCGGCGCCTGGCAGCGCGGCGATCCATCCGCCGCCTGCATCGATGAGATCGCTGTTCTCCATGCCTTCAGGTGGCGGAGCGCTGAACCCGATAAGGCCGTTCTCGCTCTGAAAAGCGACGGAAACTCCCCTTGGCACGAAGCGCGCCACGAGAGTCGGCAGGCCGATCCCAAGATTGACGAGCATGCCGTCACGCAGCTCTAAGGCGACGCGGCGCGCGATGATCTCCTTCGCGTCCATCAGCAATGCGCTCTGGCGATGAGATGCGTGACAAGCACGCCAGGCGTGCGCACCGCGTCAGGGGGAATGACTCCGACCGGCACGATCTCATCCGGTTCGGCGATCACGCAGTCGGCGGCGAACGCCATGATCGGATTGAAATTCGCCGCCGTCAGCCGATAGGTTAGATTGCCGTAATAGTCGGCCTCATGCGCGCGCAGCAGCGCGAAATCGGCGCGCAGCGGCTTTTCAATGAGAAAGCTCGCGCCGTCGATTTCGACCACCTGTTTGCCTTGCGCGACGATCGTCCCGACGCCAGTGGGCGTCAAAACGCCGCCAAGCCCAGCGCCGCCGGCGCGGATGCGTTCAGCAAGCGTGCCTTGCGGAATGAGCTCCACGTCGATCGCGCCCGCGCTCATGAGTCGCTGCGTCGTTGGATTGGTGCCGATATGTGACGCTTCCACGCGCGCGACGCATCCCGCTTCGATCAGCTTGCCGATGCCGACAGTTGGATAGGCCGTGTCGTTGCCGATGATGGTCAATCCGCGCGCGCCACGCGAGACGAGCGCGTCGATCAGCCGATCCGGCGACCCGACGCCCAGGAAACCGCCGATCATGAGCCTCGCCCCGTCCGGAACAAGTCCTGCCGCCGCTTCGGCAGTGATAGCGTTTTTTCTCATTTGTTTTGCCGAGCCCGGCTCATTGGGCGGGCCTGTCGAGATAATGGGTTTCGGAAACCTCGCGAAGGCGCGCGGCCGCCGTTTCCGGCGTGATGTCGCGTTGGGGTTCGCCCAGCATTTCGAAGCCTACCATGAACTTTCGCACCGTCGCCGAGCGCAGCAGCGGCGGATAGAAATGCGCATGAAAATGCCAGTTCGCATGAGGCGCGCCGTCAGTGGGGCGCTGGTGAAAACCCATCGAATAGGGAAAGTCGGTTTCGAACAGATTGTCGTAGCGAATGGTCAGGCGCCGAAGGATGTCGGCGAGGGCGCTGGCCTCTTCGCCAGTAAGATCGTCGAAAGAGCCGATGTGCCTTGTCGCCAGCACCATCGTTTCGAACGGCCAGATCGCCCAGAAAGGGACAAGCGCAACGAAGCGCTCGTTACGGCAAACGATCCGCTCGGCGAGTTTTTCTTCGAGCGCGAGATAATCGCACAGGAGACAAGATCCGTTCTGCGCCAAATATGCGCTTTGCCGCTCCGATTCCTTGACGGCTTCGTTCGGAATGCTGTGCGTCGCCCAGATTTGGCAGTGCGGATGCGGATTGCTCGCGCCCATCGCTGCGCCGCGATTTTCAAAAATTTGCACGTAGTTGATCGTGTCGAGAGCGCCAAGACGCATCGTCTCATCCCGCCACGCCTCGACGACGGGAATGATTTCGGCAACTGTCATGCACGACAAAGTAAGGTCGTGGCGCGGCGAGAAGCACAGCACGCGGCACCGGCCGGGCTCTCCTTCGGCGATAAGCAGTCCGTCTTCCGAAAATTCCTTCGCCGGCGCCTGGGGCGTGAGCGCGGCGAAGTCATTGTCGAAGGCGAAAACGCCCTTGTATGGCGGATTTCGTTCGCTATTCGCGCGCTCGTTGCCGGGACACAAATAGCAGGTCGGATCGTATTTCGGCCGATCCGCATCGCGGACCTTTTCCACCTGGCCTTGCCAGGGGCGGCTTGTCCGATGCGGCGAGACAAGAATCCATTCGCCAGTGAGCTGATTGAACCGGCGATGCGAGGCGCTGCTCAGCAAGGACACGCGCGGCTCCTATAGTACGGCGGGGCCGGCGCCCGGTCCCGGGACGCAGGTGAGAATTGGGGGCGTAACGCCGGTCGCAGTTCGATACCTCTCGGCCATGGCCTGAGCGAAAGCATCCGAGTGTTTCGCTTCAACAAGGTTAATGGTGCAGCCGCCAAAACCGCCGCCCATCATCCGCGCGCCATAGACGCCCGGCAGGCTGCGCGCAATGTCGACCATTTGGTCGAGCTCGGCGCAGCTCACCTGATAGTCGTCGCGCAAGCTTTCATGCGAGAGATTCATCAGACGACCGCACTCCTTGAGGTCTCCCGCATCGAGCGCCGCCGCGGCGCGTAGCGTTCGATCAATCTCGCCGACCACGTGACGCGCTCTGCGAAACACGAGTTCGGGCATCGCATCGGCGTGTCGCATGAGTTGGTAAAACGTCACGTCTCGTAATGCCGATATGCCGGCGATCCGCGTCGACAGCGCCGCGACGGCGCGCTCGCAGTCCTCGCGGCGCAAATTATATTCATCGCTCGCGAGCTGGTGGCGCACCATGGTGTCGCAAAGGACAAGACGCGCTTCTGGATCGATCGCCACTTTTCGCGACGTGAGACTGCGGCAGTCAAGCAGCAGGGCGCTCCCTGCGACGGCGCAGCATGAAATGTACTGATCCATAATGCCGCAGCGGACGCCGACGAATTGATTTTCGGCGCGCTGGCAGATTTTGGCGAGTTCGACTCTATCGACCTCTGCGCCGGAAACCGTCAAAAGCGCAAAGCCTGCCGAGACTTCGAAAGCCGCCGAAGCCGAGAGCCCTGCGCCGATCGGGAGATTGCCGTCGAGGACGAGATCGGCGCCGCTCAGCCTGTAGCCAGCCTTCTGGAGAAAGATGGCGACTCCGCGGACATAATCGCTCCAGTCGCCCCGCGGCTGCGCCGCCGTGTCGTCCAGGTCGAATTCGACGACTTCGTCCATGATAAGCGAGCGTATGCGCAGACGCCGGTCGGGGCGCGGCGCAATTGCCGCCCAGATCGAGAGGTCCAGCGCCGCCGGCATAACGAAGCCGTCGTTGTAGTCGGTGTGCTCGCCAATGAGGTTGATGCGGCCGGGCGCCCGGAAAAGGCGGGGCTCGCGCTCGAAACTCTGGCGGAAGGCGGCAATCAGATCTCGCTCGATCCTCGACTCCATTCCAGCCACAGTCCCATTGTCATCAAATCGTCAAGGCGACGCCGCATCGCGTGATAAGGAAACCAAATGATCATCGGCGCATGACACGTCAACGCCTGGGCGTCTGCTACTATCCCGAACATTGGCCCGAGTCACGCTGGCGCGAAGACGCCGAGCTGATGAAGGGGATAGGTCTTTCTTTCGTTCGCATCGGCGAATTCGCCTGGTCGCGGCTGGAGCCGAGCGAGGGCGCCTATGATTTCGCTTGGCTAGGCCGCGCCATCGATACGCTCGATCACGCAGGCCTCAAAGTCGTGCTGGGAACGCCAACGGCGACGCCGCCCAAATGGCTGGTCGACAAGACGCCAGAGATGGCCGCGCTCGACGCCGACGGCAGGCCGCGCAAATTCGGTTCACGCCGGCATTACTGTTTCAGTCACGAAGGCTACGCTCAAGAATGTGCGCGCATCGTCGAGCGTCTGGCGCGCGCTTTCGGCGGACATCCTGCTGTAGCGGCGTGGCAAACCGACAATGAATATGGCTGCCACGACACTGTGCTGAGCTATTCGCAGTCGGCGCTGCGAGCGTTTCGCAAATGGTGCGAGGCCAAATATCGTTCCATCGACACGCTGAACACAGCATGGGGCAATGTTTTCTGGTCGATGGAATATCGAAGCTTCGATGAGATCGAACTGCCGAATATGACCGTCACCGAGGCCAATCCATCGCATCTGATGGGTTTCCAGCGTTTCTCCTCGGATCAGGTCGTCGCCTTCAACCGGCGCCAAACGGAAATCATCCGGCGTCATGCGCCGGAAGCGACGATCCTTCACAATTTCATGGGGTCATTCGTCGACTTCGACCATTACGCCCTTTCAGATGATCTCGATGTGGCGGCGTGGGACAGCTACCCGCTCGGCTTTCTCGAACGCTCTTCACACGACGACGATTTCAAGTTGCGCTACATGCGCGTCGGCGATCCCGACTTTCAGGCCTTTCATCATGACCTTTATCGCTCATGCGGGCGCGGCAGATGGCAGGTGATGGAGCAGCAGCCGGGACCGGTGAATTGGGCGCCGTGGAATCCGGCTCCCGCTGGAGGCGCGGTGCGGCTCTGGACCTTCGAGGCCTTCGCGGCCGGCGCCGAGACAGTGAGCTATTTCCGCTGGCGGCAGGCGCCCTTCGCGCAAGAACAAATGCATGAAGGATTGCTTCTGCCGAACGCCGAGCCGAACGAAGCCTATCATGCTGTCGCCCGCATCTCGAAGGAGCTTGCCGCTCTCGATACGCACGTCGAAACAGTCCGCGCGCCGGTTGCGCTGATCTTCGATTATGAAAGCGCCTGGGCGTGGCGTATTGAACCGCAAGGCCAGGACTTTTCCTATTTCGATCTTGTGCTGTCCCTCTATCGGGGTCTGCGGCGCGCGGGCCTGTCCGTCGACGTCATTCCGCCGACAGCGGCGGCGGTCGCCGAACGCGCGCTGATCATCGCTCCCGCGCTCTTTGCTCCCTCTCAGAATTTCGCCGAGGCGCTGGCGAAAGGCGGCGCGACGATACTGCTTGGTCCGCGCGCCGGATCGAAGACCGCCGACTTTCAAATCCCCGCCGATTTGCCTCCGGGTGTCTTACGAAGCCTGATTGACATTCGTGTCAGACGAGTCGAAAGCCTTCGTCCCGGCGCACGAGCGCCGGTCTCGGAATTTGGCGCCTTTGTGAGGTGGCGCGAATTTTTGATTCTCGGCGAGAACGTCGAGCGCGAGCTGACATCGGATGACGGGGAAACGGCGCTCGCGCGACGCGGCAATGTCTTCTATCTTTCTGGCTGGCCCGATGAAGAATTGCTGAAGAGCGTCCTGCGTCGCATTTTCCAGGCCGCTCGAATACCAACACTCGATCTTTTGGAGGATATCCGCGTCCGAGATAATGGCGCAATACGCTACATCTTCAATTACGGCGCCGAGACAACGGACATCTCGGCGCTTATTGGTGAAGAAACTTTGTTGCTCGGCGAGCGCTTACTCGAACCTTGCGGCGTCGCCGCCTTCAGGCGCCGCGATTGATTGCGCGCGGATCAGAACACGAGCCAGGAGGCGACAACGAAATAGGTCATGAGCGAGAAGGTGTCCTGCACCACGGTGGCGACCGGGCCGGAGCCGAGCGCTGCGTCGTAACCCAGTCTCGCGAATATCCACGGCATTAGAAATCCAAACGCCGTCGCGATCGTGCTCGCCACCGCCAGCGAAATCCCGACGGTGGCGGCGAGGCCGACGCTCGAAAAGAAGAACCAGACAATCGGAAAGGCGAGACAGCCGAGCATCAAGCCGAGCAGCGCGCCGGTGCCGAGCTCCCCAGCGAAGAGCGGCAGCAGAGCCGAATCCGTCAGGGACAGGCCGCGCACGACGACGACTTCCGATTGCGTGCCGACAGAGTCGGCGAGATAGACGATCGCCGGGATGAAGAACGCAACCGCGATATGAGCGCTCAGCGCGGTTTCGAAGCGCGACATCATCGCGGTCGCCGCTGCGCTGCCCGTCATGCCGACGAGCAGCCAGGGCAATCGATAAAACGCGCGCCGATGCGGCGGCGCCGTCAGGGCGTCTTTTGCCGCCTCTGACTTGCCGAGAATGCCCGCCATATGATGCAGATCCTCAATGTGCTCGTCGCGCAAGATCGTCATCAACGCGCGCGCTGGCACCGCCCCGAGAAATCTTCCCTCCGCATCGCAGACCGCTAATATCGAAAGCCCTGAGCGAATGGCGATGCTCGCCGCATCTTCGCGATCCGCGTCAAGAGAAACGCTATAGGGCTCAGCCGCTCGCGCGATGTCCCGCAGCGGCGTCGTCTCCGCCGCGCCAAGAAGGTCGCGTATGGCGACGACGCCGACGAGGCGACTGTCTTCGCAAAGCATGAAAACATGCGAAGCGTCGTCGAATCGCTGCCCGATGAACCGGGCCCGCGCTTCGCCAGCGCTCTCCCACCATCCGGCCACTGGGACACAAGTGACGAGATAGCGCTGCACGGTTTGACCATTCGACTCCGCCGGCCGCGCGTCGTTAGGCGTCAGTATACGGGACATTACAGTCATGGCTCTTGTGGCGCTTTTGGAGAATCGAGGGTTCTCGGCTGGGAATGCTCCGCACAGCCGCAGCTCATAGGAACGCGCCATATTACAATGATGTGACGCGCCTATCACTACGTGGGCTTTTCGCGGATGCGTCAATCGTTGCATAATGGCGCGTTCCTGCGTCGCCGCTTTGGCTTCCTGGCGCGGACCATGGAGCGGATCGGACGGAGTCGAAGTGATGAAACCCTTGGGATTTGCATTGGGCGCTCTGACAGGGGCCGCCGCCGTTTTGCTCCTTAACCGTCAGGGAACGCAGCGCGTTCGCCCGGTCGCTAAAGCGGCGCTGAAAGCCGCGATGATGGCCTATCACGAGGCGCGCGTGCAGGGCGCGGAGCTCGCCGAAGCCGCCGAGGACCTCTTTGCCGAAGCGAAGACCGAGGCTGCCGCCGATATTTTTGCGGCGGCAATGGCGGCCGCCCAGGCAAAAGCCGCACAAGCGAAGCGCGAAACGAAGTCCGAAAAGGCCTCAAAGTCCGAAAGCGGCGCCCCGGCGGGCGAAGCGTCCGCGTCGCGGGCGGGCGAGAGCGCTTAAAATGGGCGACGCGATTCTGCCTTTGGCGCAAGTCGCCCACGCCATGCCGGGCCGCGCGCGACTGCGCATCGCCGACCGTCGCGGCGACGCCGTTTACTTTGCCTCAGTGTCAAAAGCTCTTTCGGCCATCGCCGGCGTTCGCGCCGTCGAAGTGGCGCCGATGACGGGCAGCGTTCTCATCCAGCACAGCGGTCCCTTGGCGCGCATCGGCGTCGCGGCGAAGGAAGCGCGTCTGTTTGTCGTCGGGGAAGCGCCGCAGATCCCGCGCGAAACCGCCGAAATTTCGATCGACCCGAAGATCGTCGCGGCGCTCGCGCTCTTTGCCGCGGCGCTCTGGCAGATGTCGAAAGAACGCGTCTGGCCGCCGGCGATCACGCTGCTTTGGTATGCGAGCCGCCTGGGCGGCGTCTGGTCGCTCGACGGCGACGGCGACAATGGCGAGTAGGCCTAGCTCCTAAGCGCATCGGCGAAGTCGGTCGCTTCCCACGGCAGGTCGAGATCGGCGCGGCCGAAATGTCCGTAGGTCGCCAGCGGAAGATAAAAGCCGGCCGCGCCGGACGCCGCAGGCGCGGTGCGCAAGCCGAAACGGCGGACGATCGAAGCCGGCCGGAAATCCAAAAGCTCCCCGACCCGTCCCGCGAGTTTCTCATCCCCAAGACGCCCGGACCCGAAAGTCTCGACCGAGAGACTGAGCGGCTTCGCCTGCCCTGCCGCGTAAGCCAAATGGACTTCGCAGCGCTCTGCGAGCCCTGCCGCGACAATGTTCTTGGCGGCGTGCCTTGCGGCATAGGCGCCGGCGCGTTCGACGCGCGAAGGGTCCTTGCCCGAAAGCGCCGAGCCGCTCTGGCGCGCGATCTCGCCATAGGAGTCGATCCCGTTCTTGCGTCCGGTCAGCCCTGCATGACGCGCAGGACCTCCAATTTCGAACGGTTCGCCGGCGTTGACCTGAACCTTCGTCTGAGCGTCCGGCCCCATATTGCCAATAGAAAGAGCATCAAGCGCGATCGCACGCAATTGTTCGAACTTGTCTTCGTCCATCGCCCCGCCGTCGAACGCCACGGTCAGCGACACGCCGTGAATGCGCGATGGACGACCGCCGTGAAACTCCACGGACACTTGCGTCTTGGCGTCAGGCGAAAGCGAGGAAAATCCGTTGCGCCGAGCGGCGTCGAGCGCTCGCGCGACTCTATGTGCAAGACTGATCGGCGCCGGCATGAATTCTGGCGTATCACGGCAGGCGTAACCGAAGACATTGGCTTGCTCATGCGCGACGCGCCTGCCGATCGCTTCGTCATCGTCGAGCTCCAAAAGCGGCGGCTCGCGCGCGTCGAGCGGCATTTCGACAAAGCTCGTCAGAATCGAACAATTTCGCGCGTCGAAAATCCCGGCGGCATAGCCGGCGTCTTGCATCACCGCGCGGGCAAGCGCGGGTAAATCGATGAGCGCGTCGGCGGCGTACCGTGCGGCAAGAAACAAAATGCCCGTCGCCAAAGCGCACTCCACGGCTGCGTGCGCGCGCTCGTCTTCGCGCAGCAGCGCGTCGATGGCTGCGTCGCTGATCTGATCGCAGAGCTTGTCGGGATGCCCCGGCGTCACCGACTCCGACGTGAAGATCATGTCAGGAGACATGGCTTTCTCCGTTGGCGCGCAGCGGCGCCTCTTCGCGATTCGCAATCCTGCCGATGATATCGTTAGCAAGCGAACTGCCGAGCGCAATTGCGCTGATCCGCAATAGATCGCCCGCTCCGAGCGGCGATAGGCCCAAAAGGCGCCGGGTGAATGGAAAGAGCTGCATGCCCGCCTGCAGCAGCAGGGTCGCGCCGACGCCTCCATAGAGCGACGCATTGGGGGGCCTGCCAATCTCTGAACTCAAGCCGCGTAGCTCGGAACGACAGGACAGGCTGTGGAGCAGCTGGCCGCAGGTCAGGCCATGAAAGGTGATAGTGTTAGCGCGCACGCCGCCCGCCCCGCCGCCAAGACTGAAGTAGCTGGCGAGCGCCGCAGCGCCCATGACTGATCCCTCTCGAAGGACGCGACGGAAATCGGACGCCGCCAGAATTGGCGCCTTCGGATCATGCGGCGGCTTATCGAGCACGTCTGACTCCGGCGGCTCCACCCCCAGCGCAATCGCCGGCAGGGCGTCGGTCGCCAGATTGAGCCAGAGCAGCTGCATCGGCGTCAACGGCTCGCCGCCGACAAGCGCGGCCCCGAACATAACGATGGTCTCCGACGCATTGGTCGAGACGAGATAGCGCAGGACCTTGCGGATATTGGCGTATGTGGCGCGGCCCAGTCTTATGGCCTCGACGACGCCGTCCATGTCGTCTGTGGCGAGCACGATGTCGGCGACCTGACGGGCGACGTCGGCGCCCTCTCCCCCCATGGCGATGCCGACGTCCGCGGCCCGCAAGGCGGGGCCGTCGTTGACGCCATCGCCAGTCATCGCGACGATATGGCCGTGTCCTTGCAACGCCTTGACGATGTTGAGCTTATCGACCGGGCTGACGCGCGCGAAGACTTGCGGCTGCCTCGCCAGCGCCTCAAGCATCTCGGGCGGCATTTTCGCCATCTGCCCGGCTTCGAGCACGCGCAATTCGCCGCCGTCATTGAGATCGAGCCGCCGCGCGATAGCGAATGCGGTCGCGCTCTGATCGCCGGTGATCATCACCGTGCGCACGCCGGCGCGATGCAGCTGTTTGAGCGCCGGAGCGACGCTCGGCCGAATAGGATTCGCCATGCCCGCGAGGCCGAGCCAGATGAGATCCCGCTCGTCGCGAGGATCGCCGCCCGCCTCGCCGATCGCGACTCCGAGAACGCGCAGCGCGTCTCCAGCCATGCGTTCATTGGCTTTGAGAATGGCTCTGCGCCCCGCATCATCGAGGGGTGTGACTCCGTTAGCGGTCCTGCGCGTTGCGCAGCGCGCGAGGACCTCGACCGGATCGCCCTTGACGCAGAGAATGCGCGGACCATCACTTGCTTCGTGGAGCGTGCTCATGCGCTTGCGGCCTTCGCCGCGCGCCACGCGCGTCAATGTAAAGGCAGACCGACGCAGACCGACAGGATCGACCCCCATCGCCACGCCAGCTTCGATCAGCGCGGTTTCCGTCGGCGTGCCGTCGATGCTCCAACCTTTCGACGCGGGCTTTACCGCGGCGTCGCTGCACAGCGTCGCCACCTCGAACAGTCTACGCGCTACTGCGGTCGCATCGGCAGGCGCATTGGCGCCGTCGCGCAAGAGGCGCCCGTCCCGCAATTCGAAGGCCGCGCCATCCACATGAACGCCGACCGTCGCCATGCGATTCTCGGTAAGCGTGCCAGTCTTGTCGAGCCCAATCGCTTCAATGGCCCCAAGCGTTTCGACGGCGTCGATTTTGCGCACCAGCACCTTGCGCTTGCGCATGTCCTGCACGCCCAAGGCGAGCGTTGTTGTCGCGACCGCTGGCAGCCCCTCGGGAATGGCGGCGACCGCAAGCGAGATCGCGCTGCGCAAAGTGGGAATAAGCCCGTGGCCGCGTAAGAGGCCAAGAGCGAAGACGCTCGCGCAGATAATGCCGTTTACGACGACAAGTTCGCGCTCAACTTCGCCGAGCTCGCGCTGGATGGGAGTCGGCGGCGGCCGCAACGCGCCGAGCAATTGCTGCACACGGCCGATCTCCGTGTGCGCCCCAACCGCGGTGACGATCGCCACGCCTGATCCGCCGGTCACCGCTGTTCCGCGAAACACCATATTGCGGCGATCCGGGACCCCCGTGTCCAACGACAAAACGAGTTTTTCGTCTTTGGGCGCGGGCTGAGCCTCGCCGGTCAGCGGCGATTCGTTCACCGTCAAATCGTCGCTAGCGATCAAGCGCGCGTCCGCCGCAACGAAAGCGCCGCGCTCGATCAACAAGACGTCGCCCGGCGCGAGATCACGCGCGTCAATCTCCAGTCGCGCGCCATCGCGGATGACGATGGCGTCCGACAGCTCCTCGCCAGCAAGGCTCGAAATCGTGCGATCGGCCTGACGCTCAGTGGCCGTGGCGATCCCGGCGTTGACGAGCACCACGGCGGCGATCATCACCGCGTCGGCGACGCCGCCGGTCGCCAGCGACACCGCCGCCGATGCAGCGAGCAAGGCGACGGGCAGGCTGGTCATCTGCTCAGCGAAAATGCTCGCAGTCGAGCGCGGTTCCGCGCGGCGGAGCTCGTTACGCCCCCATTTCTCCAACCTTGCCGTGGCTTCTTCTTTGGTTAAGCCTTGAGCAATGTCCGTTTCCAGTCGCGCGGCGAGCGCGTCGGCGGTCTCGGCATGTGCGGCGTGTTCCGCCATTGGCGCCGCGCCCTCGCCTGATTCCCACGTAGGTTCTTCAGCGACGACCTCTTCGAGCGCTTGGATCAGACGCGCGCTTGTGAGCGGCTGCTGAAATTCTATGAGAGTCGAACCCGTCAGTTCGCTTGCGCGAATATAGAGAACGCCGGGAAGGCGCCGAAGCCGCCCCTCCACGGCCCGCGCTAGCGGCGCCCGGCCGCGCAGTCCCATATGGCGAATGCGGACTCGGCCCGGACAAGCGCTATGAATAAGCTCGGCGCCAAATTGCGCGCGAGTCTCGACGTCGAAACGACGCGAATTTACGGGAGCGGTATCTGAGTCCGTTTCGGCCAGGATCATCGAGCACATTGTCTGGAGCGCATCGAAGCCCGCTTTTCACGACCGTTCGATGACAACTGCGCAGTTGCGAACGCGCTCCCGCAACAACCATTTTTTGGCGAGCAGCGCCCCACCGCAAGCGGCGATCTGCAATGCAGCAAAGCATCCTGCGATTTGGGGAACCGCCACTATAGTGGCGTGCAGAAGAGGCGCAACCGGCGAGCGCCATGCGGCGCTAATAAGGCCACCTTGCGTATCGTGCGAAACGCGCCGCCGGCGGAACCTTAACGAGCGTTTCCGCGTTCCCCACTGACAGCGAGCTTGTCCGACCTTGTTGGCTCCAAAAATCGAGAGAAGTTGATTTCGTCTATTCAGATGGGGGCGGGCCAGTGTGTTTTTGACAAATTGCTTTCGGCGACGTTCGTTACGGCCTGGCCTGCGGTCGCGACAAGCGATCCCTTCGCACAATCAACATGGAAATTTGAAGGGGAGGAATCATGATCAAGAGATGCGCCGCGTCGGTCCGGGCAGCCATCCTATTGGCAATCTTCACCGCCCCGCATCAGGCCGCCCGAGCCGAAGAGGCGGGCGCCGCCGCAACGTCGTCCCCGCTGACGAAATTCGAAAAAGCGCCGCAAGGCGAGGCCGAGCAGATTGCGCAAATCATTGACCTCACCACGCAGCTTCTGCAGATGCGCTATCCGGAAGGCATGGCGCGGCGCGGCGTGCATCCGAAGGATCACGGCTGCGTCAAAGCGACATTCACGGTCAATCCTGACATTCCCGAGAATTATAAAGTTGGCGTATTCGCAACGCCCGGCAGAAAATATTCGGCCTGGATTCGCTTTTCGAACGCCACGCCCTTTCTCGCGCCTGATCTCGGCAAGGGTGGTCCCGACAGCCGCGGCATGGCGATTAAGCTGATCGGCGTCGAAGGCGATACGCTACTGAATGAACCTGGCGCCAAGACGCAGGATTTTCTGCTGATCAATCTTCCCGCCTTCGCCTTTCCCAATGTATCCGAATATTTGCAAGTCACGAAAATTCAGCTCGCCAAACACGACGACATAACGTCATTTTTTGCGCCGCCCCTGTCGCCCGAGAAATTGAAGACGGCGGCGGTCGTCAAGAAGATCAAGCAAACCAGTCTCGGCAATCCTCTCGAGAGTCCGTATTTTTCCGCGGCGCCGTTCCTCTATGGCGCGGATAAGGTCGCGAAATTCAGCGTCACGCCACGCAGCGTTGAGAAAACGCCTGTCCCGGAAAATCCAAGCACGAATTATCTGCGCGAGGCGATGAAGAAAAGCCTCGATCCCGCAATTGGCAAGCCGGCCTTCTTCGACTTCAGGGTGCAGCTGCGCAACGACGATTCGCTGCCGATCGAAGACGCGACCGCCGAATGGTCGGAGACGACGGCGCCGCCGCAAAATGTCGCGACGATCGAGATCGACCAGCAAAATTTTGATAATCCGCTCCAGGTGACCGAATGCGAGCATATGGCCTTTACGCCATGGCATGGGCTGACGGCGCATCAGCCGATCGGCGGCATCAATCGGCTGCGTCGCGGCGTCTACATCGCCTCCTCCAAATTCCGGTCCCAGCCCAAAGAACCGACAGGATTTCCAAAATGGCCATGGTGACTCTCGCGCGCATTTTCTCGCGCGTTTCGCTCATCGCGTGCCTCGCGCAGGCGTCGTGCGCCTATTTCAACGCGCCGGCCTTGGGGCAAACGGCGCCTGCCGGCGAGTGGCGGGCGGAACAAGAAAGGCGCATGAATGCGCTCGACGGCTACATCGGCCGCAAGCCGGTCGCCTATCGGTGGTTCGCGGATTTTCCCTTTGGCCTCACGGACGGCGCGCCGTTTATCATCCTGAAGCTGCTGCCGAAGCTCGCGCCCGAAGAATGGGGAAGCGCGAATAATTTTCTCGACGTCGCCGGCCTCTTCGTCGACGAGCGCGACCCCGCCTACCCTATTGCGCGCGGCTTTGGCTGGACGGGGTTGGCGCGCAACGATCCTAATGGAGCCGTCGATTACGCGGCTTTGAGTTGCGGCGCCTGCCATATTGGTCGGGTGCGTCTCGACGACGGCAGTTTTCGCTACCTTGATGGCGGCGTGAACGCGCAATTCAACCTCGTTCAGTATCGCGTCAGAGTCAGGAACACGATTAAGAAGATCACCGCGGGCGCAACGACTCCCGAGGAGAAAACCGAACAGGCGACGAAGGCGATCGTTGTGGCGCTCGACATGGTTCATGCGCAAGACAGGAATTACTTCTATAAGAATTACACGTTTGCGGGCCGCCGGTTCGACGCCGCCTATGAAGCGCGTCAGATCGAGCTGTTCAAACAGAACGCGGCCGCGATCGTCGGCAAATATCTCACCCGCACGGGACTTGAATTCGTCTCGCTCCTCGATCTCGTCTATAAGAACTACAAAGGTTTCGAGGAGCAGATGACGCAGGGCTTCGGCGGAATGGCCGACGCGACCGGAGTCAGCACGTCGATGGCCTATGCCGCCGCCGAAGCGCGCGGCGAAAATCCCGATCCGAAGACGAGCCTACCGCCGACGCCGGGCATCACCGACTTCATGGCGGTGTGGGAGCAGGAGAAGCGTCTGGCGCGCTGGTCCCCCGATCACACGCAGCTTATCGACGGCGGCGGCCAATGGAACGGCAATATTCCGATTCCGATCTTCCGCAACCTCGCCGCCGAACTTACGCTCGGGCTTGGACCCGACACCGACATTCGCATCGCGGCTTTTAGCGAGGATTTGCTGCGCGATCTGCCGGCGCCGGTCTATCCCTTCCCCGTCGATCTCGCGCTCGCGAAAAAAGGCGCGGCGCTCTTTGACGAAAATTGCGCGGCCTGCCATCGGCCGCATAACGGCAAGGTCTACGACTTGGGCACGGATCTCGGCAGGGCCCGCGTCGTCAGCGATTCGATTGCGAAAAACGCCCGCGAAAGCTTCACGAGGATTTGTCCGCCGACGAGAGTGGTCGAAATGCCGCCCTCCGGCGACCGGATCGCGCCCTGCGCGAAGTTCGAAGGCGTGTCGCTCGAAAATCGCGCCGACGTCTCCATGGCCGATCCCGCGACGCATGACGGCTATAACGCCCTTCCGCTTGGCGGCGTGTGGGCGCAAGCGCCCTATTTGCACAATGGCTCCGTGCCGACGCTCTATCATCTCCTCGTCCCGCGCGAGCGTCCCGCCGTCTTCGTCAAGAGCCGGCTCGACTATGACAAGAAGCTCGTCGGCTTCTCTTGGGAGCCGGCGCAGACGCTCTCGCGCGAGGGCTATCGGTTCGACACGACGTCCTTTCCTGCGCTCTCCAACAAGGGGCACGACAAGGACGTGGTCGAAGACGGCAAGACGTTAAAGCTCGATTGGTCCGATGACATCGCCGGCGCCATGGCCATCGTCGAATATTTGAAGACGAAGTGAGCGGCCGCCGGCGACTTTTTCTGGCAACTGCCATCCTCGCCCTCATGCTGGGAGCGCGCGCAAGTCGGCATTTACCCGACTTGCGCATTTGATGTCGATCTCGGGCAAGCCCGAGATCGAAGGCGCGTCTCGAAGCACGAGGGCGAGTTTCAAGAAGAGCGCATGAAGGTTTCCTCGTCCTTCGAGACGCCCGCTAACGCGGGCTCCTCAGGATGAGGAAACCCTCATGCCGCCGCCCTTGACTCTCTCACGCCGGGAGTCATTATAAGAACATAACAGGAACATATGAGATGACCCATCCGCTGGCGTCGCTGCGGAAAAGCCTGGCTTGCGCCTATCCGGCCGCAGCTTCCGAGACGATCGCGCTCGGTGCGCCGAGCCTCGATCGGCGCCTTGGCGGCGGCATTCTCCGCGCGGCGCTGCATGAGGCCTATGCCGAGACCGCGGCCGACGCGCCGGCGGCGACGGGCTTCGCCCTGGCGCTCGCCAGGCGCGCCATGGCGGGTACGGAGAAGCCGCTGCTCTGGGCGCGGCAGGAGGCGCTGACCGCCGAATCCGGCGCGCCCTATCCGCCGGGACTCGCCGACATTGGCTTCGACCCCGCCGCCGTCGCCTTCATTCGCGTGCGCGACGCTAAAGAGGCGCTGCAGGCGGGCGCCGAGGCCGGTCGTTGCGCCGCCGTTGGCGCGACGCTGATCGAACTCTTCGGCGAAGCGCGCGCCTATGACCTGACCGCGAGCCGTCGTCTGGCTCTGGCGGCCGCCGCCGCCGGCGCGCCGATCTTCGTTACGCGAGTCGCCGCCTCCCCTGCGCCGAGCGCCGCCGCGAGCCGCTGGCTCGTGCGCGCGGCGCCATCCCGGGCGCTTGCGGCGAATGCGCCGGGATCTCCGGCCTTTGCGATTTTTCTGCTGCGCCAGCGTGGCGGCGCGGCGGGGCAAGAGTGGCATGAGTGGCGTGTGGAGTGGAACCGTGACCGTGGCGCCTTCGAGGACAGAACATTCGACGCATCGTCGCTATCTGGCCCTGTGGCTTCCCTTCCTGTCGGCGGAGCGCCTGACGAAGGCGCGCCGCAGACAGTCAGGCGCAAGTTCGGATGACGCGCCGATCGTTCTCGTCAAAAAAGAGCGTAGCGCGCTGCGCATCGACGCGCTCGATCGAAAGGCGATCTCGCTCGGCTTGACGCCGGGCATGACGCTCGCCGACGCCAGGGCGCGGGCCCCCCATCTCGCCGTCGCGCAGGCAGACGAGGCGGCGGACGAGCGGCTGATGCTGCGGCTTGCCGCCTTTTGCGAACAGTTCACGCCGCTCGTGGCGCTCGATCCGCCCTGCGGTCTCATGCTCGATGCGACAGGCTGCGCGCATCTTTTCGGCGGCGAAGCGGCAATGCGGACCTGCATCTTACAGGCGATGGCGCGCCTCTCCTTCACGGGCCGCGGCACCGTCGCCGGAACGCCTGACGCCGCGCGCGCACTGGCGCGTTTTGGCGAAGAAGGCGTCACGCCTGCCGGCGAAGATGAAATTTTCACCCGCCCGCTCCCCATCGCCGCGCTCGAAGCGCCAAGAGAGACGAGCGTCGCGCTGACGCGCGCCGGCCTCACAACATTAGGCGATCTCGCCGATCGCTCCTCGGCCGCGCTGACGGCGCGTTTTGGCGCTGAAACGATGCGTCGGCTGACGCGCATTCTGGGACGCGAAGATGCGCGCATCACGCCCTTGCGGCCCTTGCCGGAATGCATGGTCGAGCGGCGCTTCGCCGAACCCTTCCTCGATCTCGCGGCGATAGAGAATGTTCTGCGCCCGCTGATCGCGGAAGCGACCGGCATTCTCGAAAAGCGCGGGCAAGGCGGCCGCGCTTTTGAAGCGCGCTTCTTTCGCACCGACGGCGCCGTCGCGGCCCTCAATTTCGAAACCGGCGCGCCCTCGCGCAATGTCGAAGCGCTTCTGCGGCTCTTTCATCTCAAGGCCGACTCGCTCGCCGATCCGCTCGATCCGGGATTCGGCTTCGACGTCATCCGCTTTTGCGTCTTGCGCGCCGAAACTCTGGCGCAAAGCCAGATCGGCTTCGCGCGGCAAGGCGCGCAGGAGAGCGACGTCGCCGATCTCGTCGATCGCCTCGCAGCGCGTTTTGGCCGCGAACGCGTGCTGCGCTTTGCGGCGCATGAGACTCATGATCCCGTGCGCGCCGCCTCCTATGTTTACGCCGCGACTTCTTCTTCCCGGCCCAGTTCCTGGGAGAAGCCGGAGCCGGGCGAACCGCCCTTGCGGCCGCTGTTTCTGTTCGATCCGCCGCAGCCCATTGAAACCATGGCCGAGACGCCTGACGGTCCGCCGATGCATTTCAAATGGCGCCGCGTGCGCCATATGATCGCCCGCGCCGAAGGGCCGGAGCGCATCGCGCCGGAATGGTGGCGCGGCGCGGTCGGCCGCGACAGGCGAACGCGCGACTATTACCGGTTGGAGGATCGCGACGGCCATCGCTTCTGGGTGTTTCGCGAAGGCCTCTATGAAAGCGAAACCGCCGCGCCGCGCTGGTTCCTGCATGGGCTCTTCGCATGAGCGCGCCTTTCGCCGAACTCGTCGCCGCGACGAATTTCTCCTTCCTGCGCGGCGCGTCGCATCCCGGAGAGATGGCGCTGACGGCGCTGCGGCTCTGCCAGAACGGCATCGGAATCGCCGACCGCAACAGCGTCGCCGGCGTCGTGCGCGCCTATGCGGCGCTTAAGGAGCTCCGGGAAAAACTGCGCGATCCGCCGGCCGGCGACGATGCGGCGCTTCTCGCGCAGCTCGACGCGGAGCACGCCCAATCCTTCAAGCTCGTCGTCGGCGCACGGCTCATCTTCGCCGACGAAACGCCCGACATCGTCGCTCATCCGCAAAATCGCAACGGCTGGGCGAGGCTCACGCGGCTGCTCACGATAGGGAATCTGCGCGCCAAGAAAGGCGAATGCCATCTTTGTTTCGACGATCTCGCGCAAGCCGCGCGCGATCTGCTGCTGATCGTCATGCCTTCGCGCAATCTGGCGCGTCTGCCGTCGACTCTGGCGCGTCTAAGCGATCTTGCGCAAGGCGACGTCTGGCTCGGCGCGCCCATGCCGCGGCGCGGCGACGACAGGCGGCGTCTTTCAAGACTGAAAGAGATCGCCGCGCGAACGCAAACGCCCTTGCTCGCGACGAATGACGCGCTTTACGCCGATCCCGGCCAGCGCGATCTGCAAGACGTCATGACTTGCATTCGCGAAGGCGTGACGCTCGCACAAGCCGGACTCCGGCTGGAGGTCAACGCCGAACGCCATTTGAAGACGCCGGAAGAGATGGCGCGTCTCTTTGCCGATGCGCCAGAGGCGATCGAAGAGACGCAAGGTTTTCTGGCGCGCGTCGATTTCTCTCTCGATCAGCTGAAATATGAATATCCGGACGAACCTGTGCCGCCGGGGCGCAATCCCCAGGAATGGCTCGAGGAGCTGACCTGGCGCCACGCGGCGATGCGCTATCCAGACGGCGTGCCGGAGAAAGTCGAGAAGCTCCTGCACGAAGAGCTGGCGCTCATCAAGACGCTCGACTACGCGCGCTATTTTCTCACCATTCACGACATTGTGCGGATCGCCGAAGACAAGGGGATTCTCTGTCAGGGGCGCGGCTCCGCCGCCAATTCCGCCGTCTGCTATGTGCTCGGCGTCACCAGCGTCGATCCGGCGGATAATGATCTGCTCTTCGCCAGATTCATCTCTCAGGAGCGCAAGGAGCCGCCGGACATCGACGTCGATTTCGAACATGAGCGGCGCGAGGAGATCATCCAGCATATTTACGCGAAATACGGCCGCGAGCGCGCGGGACTCGTCGCGACCGTCATCAGCTATCGGCCGCGCAGCGCTATTCGCGAAGTCGGCAAAGTTTTTGGACTGACCGAGGACGTGACCGCCGCTCTCGCCAGCACGCAATGGGGCAGTTGGGGCTCCAACATTCCGCAGGCTTACATCCGCCAGACCGGGCTTGATCCCGAAAATCCCGTCATTCGCCGCGCCATTCATTTCGCAAGCCGGCTGCTCGGCTTTCCGCGCCATCTCTCGCAACATGTCGGCGGCTTCGTTCTCGCGCGCGGGCGGCTGGATGAGCTGACGCCCATCGCCAATGCCGCGATGCCTGAGCGCACCTTCATCGAATGGGACAAGGACGACATTGACGCGCTCGGCCTCATGAAGGTCGACGTGCTGGCGCTCGGCATGCTCACCTGCATCCGCAAGGCTTTCGATTATTTGCGCGCCCATGAAGGAAAGGACATGGGCCTCGCCGACGTCCCGGCCGATGACGCGACGACCTACGACATGTTGTGCAGAGGCGACTCCATCGGCGTCTTTCAGGTCGAGAGCCGCGCGCAGATGAACATGCTGCCGCGATTGAAGCCTCGTGAATTTTACGATCTCGTCATTCAGGTGGCGATCGTGCGGCCGGGGCCCATCCAGGGCAATATGGTGCATCCCTATCTGCGCCGGCGCTCCGGAAGCGAGCCGGTGACCTATCCCTCGCCAGCGCCGGAGCACGGGCCGGCGGACGAATTGCGCAAGGTGCTCGAAAAGACCAAGGGCGTGCCGCTCTTTCAGGAGCAGGCGATGAAGCTCGCCATGGTCGCGGCGAAATTCTCCGATGTTGAAGCCAATCGTCTGCGCCGCGCCATGGCGACCTTCCGCAATGTCGGCACGATCCATCAATTCGAGGCGATGATGGTCGAGCGCATGGCGGCGCGCGGCTATGACCGCGCCTTCGCGCAAAGCTGTTTCGAGCAGATCAAGGGTTTCGGCTCTTATGGCTTTCCCGAAAGCCACGCCGCGTCTTTCGCCAAGCTCGTCTACATCTCCTCCTGGATCAAATGCCACCATCCGGCGATCTTCGCCTGCGCGCTGCTCAATTCGCAGCCGATGGGCTTTTATGCGCCGGCGCAGATCGTGCGCGACGCGCGCGAGCATGGCGTCGAGGCGCGCGCCGTCGACGTGAATTTCAGCGAATGGGACAATACGCTGGAGCGCGCGGCGGATGGCGTATTGGCGCTGCGGCTCGGCTTCCGGCAGGCGGACGGCATGCATGAGAGCGAAGGAAGACGCATCGCGCAAATGCGGACGAAGTACTACGACAGCGTCGAAGATCTCGCGCGGCGGGCGGCGCTCAACGGCGCGACGATGCGCGCGCTCGCCGACGCCGACGCTTTCCGATCCTTGCAAAGCGACCGCCGCGACGCGCTCTGGGCCGTGCGGCGTCTGCCGGACGCGAAACCCCTGCCGCTCTTTGCGGCTGCGGATGCGCGCGAACTCGCCAAAGAAGAAGATCCGCTGTTGCCGCCCATGTCGCTTGGCGAACATGTCGCCGCCGATTATCAGACGCTGCGGCTTTCGTTGAAAGCGCATCCAATGGCGGTGCTGCGGCCGATTTTCGTGCGCGAACGCATTATGTCCTGCGCGGAAGTTGCGGCGCTCGCCGACGGCGCCTTTGCGCGCGGCGCCGGCGTCGTGCTGGTGCGGCAACGGCCTGGGCAGGGCAACGCCATTTTTGTCACGCTCGAAGACGAAACCGGCATCCTGAATATCGTCATCTGGGCGCGGCTCTTCGAGAACTACCGCCGCGAGACGATGGCGTCACGGCTCATGCTGGTGGAGGGCCGGGTTCAGAAAAGCCCGGAAAATGTCGTGCATCTGATGGCGCAGCGCATTATCGACCGCAGCCAGGACCTTAATAGATTGTCAGAGGCGCATCGTCCGGAAATCGTCCTGTCGCGCGCCGACGAATTTATCCATCCTCAACATCCACGCAGCGGACATCCGCGCAACGTTCGAATCTTACCGAAGTCGCGGGACTTTCACTGAAGGGACGGCAAAGGAAAAACCGCTCAACCGCTCTTCAGCCTCTTATCGGCCGGCAAGCTGGCCAGCGCCTGCTGGCGCAGTTTTTCGACCTCCACGCGCGTCTTGCGCGCCTCGGCGCGCGCGATCTTTGCGGCGCGGCGAACGGGCAGATGCCCGAGCCAGGAGGAAACCCCGCCCGCCAGCACGCCGAGGGCCATGGACGCCAGAACGACGAGGAAAACCGGCGCTTCGAACGATAGTCCGCCGTTCGGCGCAAAAGGATCGAGCCCGATGCGCACCGAGCCACGATTGGCCATCGAGAAAAACAGGATGATGAGCGCCAGCGGAACGAAGACGATGACGCGCAGGATGGACTTCATAACATCTCCCTCTTGCCGGGGCCGCGCAACACGCTGGGCGGCCGCAACATTGAGCCGCCGCACGCCACTGCCGCGCGTCCCGAGATCGAGAGGACGCAGCCGCCTTAAAACGCCTCAGCCGTGATAATTCTCGTTGAGGCGCTCGCGCATCTCTTTGCCGGTCTTGAAGAAAGGCACGCTCTTTTCCTGCACCGAGACCTGCGCGCCGGTGCGTGGGTTACGGCCCGTGCGCGCGTCGCGCCGCTTTACCGAAAAAGCGCCGAAGCCCCGCAATTCAACGCGATCGCCGCGCGCGAGGGCGGAAGTGATCTCGTCAAGAATCGTGCTGACGATCGTCTCGACGTCGCGCTGGTACAGATGGCCGTTTCGGCGCGCGATGCGCTGAATGAGTTCCGACTTTATCATGAGCCGATCCAATAGCTTGGCGTCGAAAAAGCTTGTCCGCGACGCCCGAGTCAGTTCGCGGCCGAATGCTGCCAAATCGCCAAAAGCCCGTCAAGCTCGCCGCTTCGTTCGAGGAGGATTGATTTTTCTAAAAAACCGGCGATTGACTCCAGCCCCGCGACGCGCGCGAGCCCAGCGGCGCCCTCGACAAGCCCAAGCCGTTCGAGACTGGATTTTTTCTTCCACTCGCGCACCGGCAGGTCTTTCGCGACGCCCTTGTTGGCCACGAGCCAGTCGACGGCCTCGCGCTGACCGCCAATGAGATCGACGAGCTTGAGCGGCACGCCCTGGCGCGCGGTAAACACCCGCCCGTCATCGACTTTCGCAAGTTCGGCGTCGTCAAGGTTGCGCCGCTGTTGAACGAGGCTTTTGAACCAGGCGTAGGAGTCGGCGACAAGGCTCGCCACCGCCTCCCGGGCCGCCGGGCTCGTGGGCTCAAAACCGTTCGGCGCGGCCTTGAGCGGCGAAGATTTTATCGTTTCGACCTCGACGCCCCAATTGTTGAGCAGCTTCGTGACATTGGGATATTGAAACAGCACGCCGATCGAGCCGACAAGCGAATTGCCGCGCGCAACGATCGTATCCGCCGCAAGAGCGGCGATATAGGCGCCCGACGCGGCTACCGTGCCGATCACGGCGACCACGGGCTTCTTCTCGGCGACGCGCCGCACCTCCTCATAAAGGCGCTCCGAGCCGGTCGTCGTGCCGCCGGGGCTCTCGATCTCCAGCAGCAAGGCCTTTGCTTGGCTGGACTCGCCGATCTTCTTGATCATATCGACCGTGTCGTCATCGCCGGTAATGAGGCCCTGCAACTCAAGGCGCGCAATATGCGGGGTGAGCTTATTGGCTGAGTCGGCGCCGCCGAGCCGCACGACGGCGACGAGGCCCGCGACGCCGAGCGCGACAAGGGCGGCAAGACGCCAAAAGCCGAGCTTGCGGCGCATTCTTCGGCGATCGACGAAATAATCCGAGGGAGTTGACATCGGGAGGTCCGCTTATTGGCCTGGCGCGAGTTGCGTCGCAGCATCAGCAAGGTAATGCCGCGATCTGCAATTTGGAAGACGCAGGTCCTATCGACGCGTCGCTTCCATCGCCCAGGCGAGGTAGTCACGATCCGCTTCGCCGACATCGACCCGTAGGATTTCCGGCGTCTCGTAGCTGTGCAAACGACGAACCAGATCCGCAAGCGCGGCATAGTCTTCAGCGCGCGCTTTCATGTGCAGCAGAAATTCCGGCTCTTCGCGCATCTCGTCTTTCCAGACGTAATGGCTGCGGATGGGATGTATCTGAACACAGGCGGCGAGTTTAGCGGACAGCGCCGCGCGGGCAAGCGAACGCGCCTTTTCCTCATCGTCAATTGTCGTGATGAGGATCGCGAGCGCGCTCATGACGATCTCACCCGCCAATTACCGTCGTGAACACCTGTCCGCCGCGCGCCAAGGTGATCTTCCAGTAATAGGCGCGACCCGACGTTATCTTCTCCAAATCGCGCGTCGTCTCGATCTTTTGATCATTGACGCCGAGAATAATGTCGCCGCGCTGCAAATTGAGTTGCTGCGCGTAAGAGCCGTCATCGATCTCGGAGACGACGACGCCATTGGTCGTTCCCTGCACCGACAATTCTTCGATGACCGCGGGAGAAATATTGATGACCGTCGCGCCGGCGAAAGGCGACGCGCCCTTGATCTTCACCGCGTCGCGCGAGGGCGTTTCCGGCGCCGGCGCGAGGCGAATTTGCGTCGTGATCTTTTTGCCGCTGCGGAGCACGCCGAGCGTCGCCTGACCCCCGAGCGGCTTGGTGGCGAGCCGATAGCCGACCGCTTCAGGATCATCGGCCGTTTGGCCGTCGACCGAGATGATCACGTCGCCGCGCTTCAAGCCGGCTTCAGCCGAGGGCCCCTTGGGATCGACGTCGGCCAGCAGCGCGCCGGTCGGACGATCAAGGCCCAGACCGTCGGCGATCTCCTGCGAAAGCGTTTGCAGCGTCGCGCCCATCCAGGCCCGACGCACCTGCTTGCCGCCGCCCTTCGCCGCCGCGATCACGCTCTTGACCATGTTGACGGGGATCGCGAAGCCGATGCCGACCGATCCGCCGGACTTGGAAAAGATCGCGGAATTGATGCCGACGACGCGCCCATTCATATCGACAAGCGGCCCGCCCGAATTGCCGGGATTGATCGCGGCGTCCGTCTGGATGAAGAATCCATAGTCGGAAATGCCGACATGTGTGCGCGCAAGCGCCGATATGATGCCCTGCGTCACCGTTTGGCCGACGCCAAAGGGATTGCCGATCGCAAGCGTCAGATCGCCGACTTCGAGCGCATCTGAATCGCCAAGCTCCATCGTCGGAAAATTGGCGCCGTCAGCGAGTTTCAACACTGCGAGATCGGTGCGCGGATCGCGCAGCAGAATTTTTGCAGAGAATTCGCGCTTGTCGGCGAGCGCCACCTTCACGTCGGTCATCCCTTCGATGACGTGGTTGTTGGTGACGACGAGGCCAGTTTGATCGACGATGACGCCGGAACCGAGCGACTGCGCCATGTTGCGCCCGGGCATGCCGCCTCCCCCGCCAAAAAACCGTTGAAAGACCGGATCGTCGAACAGCGGATTGGCGGGCATGCGCTCGACGCGCGACGCGAAGACATTGACGACGGCGGGCTGCGCCTTTTTGACGATCGGCGCGAAGGAATAGATCAGTTCGCCGCGGCTTATCGGAACCGCGCGATCAGGGCCAGGCGGCGTAAAGCTCTCGACGCGGCCAGGCGGTTTCTGCGGGACCGACTGGGCCGCTTCAGGGAGAACTTCGGCGCGTGTGGAAACGAAGGATACTGAGAAGGCGCAGGCCAGCGCCGCAGCAATGATATGACGCGCCGAGACGTTCATAAAGCGCTCCTAAGCTTCATCCCCGCCGCGTATATAGACGCAAAGAAGCGAAACGGTAAGAATGCGCTTCGGGGTCGGCCAACGCTTGCTTGGACCTAGAATGTTTTCGGCGCCGCATCCCAATTGCAATGAGAAGCGACGCCGCGTTTGCTGAATGAATCTGGAAGAGTTTGGTTTGTCGACTACGCCGCCGTCTCTTCGGTCTGCGCCGGGCCGGAATCCTGTCCCTTGGCGTCAATGTCGCGATCGACGAATTCGATGACGGCGAGCGGCGCATTATCGCCATAGCGGAAACCCGCCTTCAGCACGCGCGTATAACCGCCGTTGCGACCCTTGTAGCGAGGTCCCAGCACATCGAAGAGCTTGCCGACAAGCTTCACGTCCTTGATCTGGGCGATCGCCTGCCGGCGCGCATGCAGGTCGCCGCGCTTGCCGAGCGTCACGAGCTTTTCGACGACGGGACGCAGATCCTTCGCCTTCGGCAGCGTGGTGACAATCTGTTCATGCTTGATGAGCGCCTGCGCCATATTGGCGAACATCGCTTTGCGGTGCTCATGCGTGCGCCCGAAGCGGCGCTTCTTGTGACCGTGATACATGCGGCTCTCCGTTGATTATGCGGCCGCCGTGCCAAGGAACGGCCGTCGATTATCGGCAGTCGGCAAATTGGCAATAGGCAGTCGGGAAAAACCAACTGCCAACTGCCGAAGACCGACTGCCGTCAATAATGCTCCTCGAACCTCTTCGCGAGATCGTCAATGTTCTCCGGCGGCCAGCCGGGAACTTCCATGCCGAGATGCAGACCCATCTGCGCCAGCACTTCCTTGATCTCGTTTAAGGACTTGCGGCCGAAGTTCGGCGTGCGCAGCATTTCGGCTTCCGACTTCTGGATGAGGTCGCCGATATAGACGATATTGTCGTTCTTCAGGCAGTTCGCCGAACGCACCGAAAGCTCCAGCTCGTCGACCTTCTTCAAGAGCGCCGGATTGAAGGCGAGCTGCGGGATCGACGGGGCGGCTTCCTCGCGGCGCGGCTCCTCGAAATTGACGAAGACGTTGAGCTGGTCCTGCAGGATGCGCGCCGAAAAGGCGAGCGCGTCCTCGGGGCTGATCGCGCCATTCGTCTCGACCGTCAGAGTCAGCTTGTCATAATCGAGAACCTGGCCCTCACGGGTGTTCTCGACGCGATAGCTGACCTTCTTGACCGGCGAATAGAGGCTGTCGATCGGAATGAGGCCGATCGGCGCGTCTTCGGCGCGGTTGCGGTCGGCGGGCGCATAGCCCTTGCCGGTCGCCACGGTGAATTCGATGCGGATCTCCGCGCCTTCATCAAGCGTGCAGATGACGAGTTCGGGGTTCAGAATCTGGACGTCGCCTGTCGCCTGGATGTCGCCGGCGGTGACGACGCCCGGTCCCGTCTTCTTGAGCGTCAGGCGCTTCACGCCTTCGCCCTGATATTTGATGGCGATGTCCTTGATGTTGAGGACGATGTCGGTCACGTCCTCACGCACGCCGGGGATCGACGAGAACTCATGCAGCACGCCGTCGATGTGAATCGAGGTGATCGCCGCGCCCTGCAAGGACGATAGCAGGATGCGGCGAAGGGCGTTGCCGAGGGTCACGCCGAAGCCGCGCTCGAGCGGCTCGGCGACAGCCGTCGCCACGCGCTTCGGATCGTCTCCGGCCGTGACTTCGAGCTTGTTCGGCTTGATGAGTTCCTGCCAGTTCTTCTGGATGCTCACTTGGAGGCCTTTCCTTGAAGCTCCTGAATGCGGCGTCGGGGCATGCGCCGCGCGCCGCGCGAAATCAAATCAGACAATCTGAAATGCCTCACACGCGGCGACGCTTACGCGGCCGGCAACCGTTGTGGGGAATGGGCGTCACGTCGCGGATCGACGTGACGGTGAAACCAGCCGCCTGCAGCGCCCGCAGCGCCGACTCACGGCCCGAGCCCGGACCGGAGACCTCGACTTCAAGCGTGCGCACGCCGTGCTCGCCCGCCTTGCGGGCGGCGTCCTCGGCGGCCATCTGCGCCGCGTAAGGCGTCGATTTGCGCGAGCCCTTAAAGCCCATCGAGCCCGCAGAGGACCACGACACGGTGTTGCCCTGCGCGTCGGTAATGGTGATCATCGTGTTGTTGAACGTCGAATTCACATGCGCGACGCCGGAAACGATGTTCTTGCGCTCGCGGCGACGAACGCGCGTTGTGTCCTTGGCCATTGTTCAGTTTGCCTTTCGATATCGACGCCGCCGTAACGCCAGCGGCTCCACCTGACGGGGGCAGTCGGCAATCGGGCTTCGGCAGTCGGAAAACCGAATGCCGACTGCCGACTTACGACTGCCGGAATTATTTCTTCTTGCCGGCGATCGGCTTCGCCTTGCCCTTGCGGGTGCGGGCGTTGGTGTGCGTGCGCTGGCCGCGCACCGGAAGCTGACGGCGATGGCGCAGGCCGCGATAGCAGCCAAGATCCATGAGGCGCTTGATGTTGATCGCCACCTCGCGGCGCAAATCGCCCTCGACCATATAATCACGGTCGATCGTCTCACGAATCTGCAGGACTTCCGCGTCGGTGAGCTGCGACACGCGACGCTCCGACGGGATGCTCACCTTTTCGCAGATCTCCGCCGCCTTTTTGGCGCCGATGCCGTGGATATATTGGAGCGCGATAACGACGCGCTTATTCGTTGGGATATTGACGCCAGCAATACGGGCCACAGTGTCTCTCCATTTGGGAAGGAGCGTAAAGCTCCGGTATTGCGTCCGCGTCCGGTGGAGCCCGGCCCATGCGGACGGTTGCGAACCGTTTTCATACGAAAACAGGCCCCGCCCCCCAAGCCGGGAGCCGGAGCCGCCTGTCCAACAACGTGAAGACCGCTTATCTAGGGGCGAATGGCCCTAGGGTCAAGCGGCTTCGCGAAATTATTAGCCGCGGCTGACCGCCGCGCCGACGAGCGCCCGATCAATCGCCGCCGTCACCTCATCGATTGGCGCCATACCGTCGATTTTGGTCAGTTCGCTCCGCCCCGCATAATGCGCCGATACCGGCGCAGTCTGGGCGCGATAGGCTTCGAGCCGCGTTTTGAAGCTTTCCGGATTGTCGTCGGCCCGCACGGCGCCGCCCGCGGCGCGGGTCTCATTGACCCGCTTACGCATCCGGTCGACAAGCGCCCCCTCGTCAACGGCGAGCTCGAGCACGGCGTCAAGCGACAGGCCCCTGCGGTCGAGAAGGCGCTGCAGCGCCTCGGCCTGCGCCACAGTGCGCGGAAAGCCGTCAAGAATGAAGCCGTTAGCGGAGTCTTGCGAATCCAGTCGTTCGTCAATCAGGCCGATCACAACCTCGTCCGGCACTAGCGCGCCGGCGTCCATGATCTCCTTGGCCTTAAGGCCGATCGGCGTCTTCGCCGCGACTGCGGCGCGCAGCATGTCGCCTGTCGAAAGCTGCGGCACGCCGTGCTTCTCGACCAAACGCGCCGCCTGAGTTCCCTTGCCGGCCCCGGGCGGACCGAGCAGCACCAGCCTCATCGAGCGCGCTTTCCACCACGAAGCTTGGTCTTACGGATCAGACCTTCATATTGCTGAGCCTGCATATGGCCGTGGATCTGGGCCACCGTGTCCATGGTGACGCTGACGACGATGAGCAGCGAGGTGCCGCCAAAATAGAAGGGCAGATTGGCGTAGGCGATCAGCCCCTCTGGAATGAGGCAGATGATCGCCAGATAGGCCGCGCCGAGCACGGTGATCCGCATCAGAACGTCGTCGATGAATTTCGCCGTACGCTCGCCGGGGCGGATGCCGGGCAAGAAGCCGCCATGCTTCTTGAGATTATCCGCCGTCTCGACCGGATTGAATACGATCGCCGTGTAAAAGAAGGCGAAGAATACGATCAATCCGACATAGGCGAGCATATACAACGGACGGCCGTGGCCGAAATAGGCCGAGATCGTCGCGAAGATGCTTTCACTGCCGGTCGATTGGTAGAAACTCGCCACCGTCGTCGGCAAAAGCAGCAGCGACGACGCGAAGATCGGCGGGATGACGCCGGAGGTGTTGAGCTTCAGCGGCAGGAAGGACGTCTGCCCCTCATAGACGCGGTTGCCGTGCTGGCGCTTGGGATAGGTGATGAGCAGGCGCCGCTGCGCGCGCTCCATGAACACGATGAAGGCGACGACCGCGAAGGACATAGCGATGACGCCGATGATCAGCGCCGTCGAGATTGCCCCCTGCCGACCAAGCTCGAGCGTCGACACGATTGCCGACGGAAAGGCGGCGACGATGCCCGCAAAGATGATGAGCGACGATCCATTGCCGATGCCGCGCGAGGTGATCTGCTCGCCAAGCCACATCAGGAACATCGTGCCGCCGACAAGCGTCACGACCGTTGTGATGCGGAAGAAGATGCCCGGATCGGTGACGACGCCCTGCTGGCCCTCGAGCCCGATCGCCATGGCGTAGGCCTGGAACGTCGCCAGCGCGACGGTGAGGTAGCGGGTATATTGATTGAGAACCTTGCGGCCCTGCTCGCCCTCTTTCTTGAGCGACTCAAGCGTCGGAATGACCGAGGTCATCAGCTGGATGATAATCGACGCCGAAATATACGGCATGATGTTGAGCGCGAAGATCGCGCGGCGCTGCACGGCGCCGCCAGCGAACATATTGAAGAGCTCCAACATGCCCTTCGACTGGCCAAAGAAACTCTTCGCAAAGGCTTCCGGATCGATGCCGGGCAGCGGCACGTAAGTGCCGAGGCGATAGACGATCAGCGCGCCCAGCGTGAACCAGATGCGCTTCTTCAATTCCTCGGATTTGCCGAAGGCGGAGAGATTGACGTTGGCCGCGAGTTGCTCGGCTGCCGATGCCATGAAGGAACTCCCCTGTCGCGCCGCTCTCACAGGCGACGCATTTTGTTGTGCGAAGCGCTCGGAGCGAAGCGGTTTATGCGAGGCCGCCCACCCAGTAGAAGCGCTGATATAAAACAGCGCAGCCGCTCATGCGAGAGCGGCCGCGGTTTTTGCTTTACGCCGCCGGCGGCTCGCCGGCGAGAAGTTTCACCGAGCCGCCTGCGCCTTCGATCGCCGCGACGGCGGACTTCGAGGCCGCTGAGACCTCGAAGGCGAGCTTCGCTTTCAACTCGCCCTGGCCGAGGATCTTCACCCCGTCGCGGCGCTTGGTGACGACGCCGGCCGCAAGCAGCGCGTCGAGCGTCACCAGCGCTTTGGCGTCGAGCTTGCCGGCGTCCACCGCCTGCTGAATGCGCCCCAGGTTGACTTCGTTATAGTCGACCGAGAACGGATTATAGAATCCGCGCTTCGGCAGGCGGCGATGCAGCGGCATCTGGCCGCCCTCGAAGCCCTTGATCGCGACGCCGGTGCGCGCCTTCTGGCCCTTGACGCCGCGTCCGCCGGTCTTGCCCTTGCCGGAGCCGATGCCGCGGCCGACGCGCATGCGGTTCTTGCTTGCGCCGGGATTGTCGGAAATTTCGTTGAGTTTCATGGCCGCGTCCTCACTTCCCGTCGACGGTTTTGCCGTCGACGATTTTGACGAGATGCGCCACTTTGGCGATCATGCCGCGCACGGCCGGCGTGTCTTCCAGCGCGCGGCGGCGGCCGATGCGGGTCAAGCCGAGGCCGAGCAGCGTGCGGCGCTGACGCTCGGGACGACCGATCGGGCTGCCGATCTGCTCGACGACGATCTGCTGTTTGCTCTTCGCCATGGGTCGCCTCCTTACGCGTCGACGGCGTCGGCGTCGACGCCCTGACGGCGCGACTGCAGCACCGAGACTTTCAGCGAACGGCGCGCCGCGACGGAGCGCGGCGAGTCCTCGCGGCCGAGCGCATTGAAGGTCGCGCGGATCATATTGTAGGGGTTCGACGAGCCCTGGCTCTTCGCCACGACGTCGTGCATGCCCAGCGTCTCGAAGACGGCGCGCATCGGGCCGCCGGCGATGATGCCCGTGCCCGCCGGCGCCGCGCGCAGAATGACGCGGCCAGCGCCATGGCGGCCCTGAACGTCATGATGCAGCGTGCGGCCTTCGCGCAACGGCACGCGGATCAGCGCGCGCTTCGCGGCTTCCGTCGCCTTGCGGATCGCCTCAGGCACCTCGCGCGCCTTGCCGTGTCCGTAGCCGACGCGACCCTTCTGGTCGCCGACGACGACGAGCGCGGCGAAGCCGAAGCGCCGGCCGCCCTTCACCACCTTGGCGACGCGATTGATGTGGACCAGACGATCCACAAATTCGCTGTCGCGCTCCTCACGATCCCGATCGCGGCCGCGACCGCCTTCTCCTTCACGCGCCATTTTCTCTTCCGTCACTTACGCGGCGCGTCGCTGCGCCGCTCGCTTCGTGGTGGGCGTCTCTTCCCTCTCCCGCCTGCGGGAGAGGATGGCCTCGCGAAGCGAGGTCGGGTGAGGGCCCTCATCCGTCACCGCTTAGCGGCGACACCTTCTCCCGCAAGCGGGAGAAGGAAAACTAGAATTCCAGACCGCCCTCGCGGGCGCCGTCGGCCAGCGCCTTGACGCGGCCGTGATACATGTAAGCGCCACGGTCGAAGACGACCTGTTTGACGCCTTTGGCGACGGCGCGCTCGGCGAGCAGCTTGCCGACGACTTTCGCCGCCTCGACGTCCGCGCCGGTCTTCAGACCGTCGCGGTTCGCCTTCTCGAGCGAAGAAGCGGCGACGAGCGTCGCGCCCTTCTCATCGTCGATGATCTGCGCATAAATCTGCTTCGACGAGCGAAACACCGACAGACGCAACCGCCCATTGGCGCGCTCGCGGATCGTCCGGCGCACGCGCGCCTTGCGACGCTCTTCGGCTTTGACATCCCTGGCCATAGCGGGTCCTTACTTCTTCTTGCCTTCCTTACGGAAGATGAATTCATTGGCGTATTTGACGCCCTTGCCCTTGTAAGGCTCGGGGCCGCGCAAGGCGCGGATTTCGGCGGCGACCTGGCCGACCTGCTGCTTATCCATGCCGCTGACGGTGATTTCAGTCGGCTTCGGCGTCACAATCGCGATGCCGGCCGGGATCGGATAATTCACGTCATGCGAATAGCCGAGCGCGAGCTGCAACGTCTTGCCCTGCACCGCAGCGCGGTAGCCGACGCCGGTGATCTCGAGCTTCTTTTCAAATCCCGCCGTCACGCCGACGAGGATATTGTTGATCCGCGCGCGCGACGTGCCCCACAGCGCGCGGGCGCGCTTTGAGTCATCGCGTGGTTCGACCTTGATGGCGTTGTCCTGCTGGGCGACGGAAACGTCGTCGGGAACCAGAAACTCCAGTTGGCCCTTCGCGCCCTTCACCTGCACGAGCTGGCCGTCCACCTTGGCGGTAACGCCGGCGGGAACGACGACAGGCTTCTTGCCGATACGAGACATTGTTGCAAATCCTGTTTGATGAGGCGCAAGGCTTAGAAGACCTTGCACAGCACCTCGCCGCCGACATTGTTCTCGCGCGCCGCGTGATCGGCCATCACGCCCTTCGGCGTCGACACGATGGTGACGCCAAGGCCATTCGCCACGCGCGGCACCGCGCCAACCGCCGCGTAGACGCGACGGCCCGGACGCGACACCCGTTCAATCTGTTTGATGACCGGCTGGCCGTCGAAATATTTCAGCTCGATTTCGAATTCGGTGCGGCCATTGCCAAAGTCAGTGCTGCTATAGCCGCGGATATAGCCCTCTTCCTTCAGCACGTCGAGCACATGCCCGCGCAGCTTCGAGCCCGGCGAGGACACTTTGTCTTTGCGGCGCATCTGCGCGTTGCGGATGCGGGTGAGGAGATCGCCCAACGGATCGTTGATCGCCATCTATTCGTCTCCTTACCAGCTCGACTTCACGAGGCCGGGCACAAGGCCGCGTGACCCGAGTTCGCGCAGCGCGATGCGCGACATCTTCAACTTGCGATAAAAGGCGCGCGGACGGCCCGATACTTCGCAGCGATTGCGAACGCGCACCTGCGCCGAATTGCGCGGCAGCTCCGCGAGCTTGAGACGCGCCTCAAACTGCTCTTCGACGCTCAGCGATTTATCCTTGGCGGCCGCCTGCAGCCGCGCGCGGCGTCCGGCGTAGGACTTCACGAGCTTCTGCTTCCGCTTGTTGTTCTCAATCGCGCTTTTCTTCGCCATTACCAGTTTCGCCTTTCGGTATCCGCGTTTGAGGAGCCGTTAGCCCTCACTGCCGGAACGGGAAATTGAACGCCTTCAGCAAGGCGCGCGCCTCTTCGTCGCTCTTGGCCGTCGTGCAGACGATCACGTCCATGCCTAAGATCGACTCGGCCTTGTCGTAGTCGATCTCGGGGAACACGATGTGCTCCTTGATGCCGAGCGCATAATTGCCGCGTCCGTCGAACGACTTTGGATTCAATCCGCGGAAGTCGCGCACGCGCGGCAAAGCGACGGTGATCAGCCGGTCGAGGAACTCGTACATGCGCGTCTTGCGCAGAGTCACCTTAGCGCCGATCGGCATGTTTTCGCGCAGCTTGAAGGTCGAAATCGCCTTGCGGGCGCGGGTGACGACCGGCTTCTGCCCGGCGATGAGGCCGAGATCAGCCGCCGCGGCCGACGCCTTCTTGCTGTCGTTGACCGATTCGCCAACGCCCATGTTGAGCACGATCTTCTCGATCGTCGGCACTTCGAGCGCGTTCTTGTAGCCGAACTGCTTGGTGAGCGCCTCGCGCACGACTTCTTCGTAGTGCTTCTTCATGCGCGGCGTATAGGCGCCATCCGCAGAGGCCGGAGCCTTGGCAGGCTTCGCCTCGCCTTCGGCCTTCGCCGGCTTTTCCTTCGCGGCGGGCTTGTCGGCGGATTTTTCTGCAGGCTTGGCGGCCTTCTTCGGCTCCTTCGCCTCCGCGCCCTCGGCGGCGGGCTTTTGAGCCTTGGCGGGCTTTTCGGCCTTGGGCTTCTTTTCCTCAGCCATCGATCAATTCTCCGGAACGCTTGGCGACGCGGACCTTACGGCCATCGTCGAGAATCTTGAATCCGACGCGCGTCGCCTTGCCGTCCTTGGGATCGGCGAGCGCGAGATTCGACAAATCGATCGTCGCGGCCTTGTTGACGATGCCGGCTTCGCGATCCTTGGTCTGGCGCTGATGGCGCTTGACCATGTTGACGCCGTCGACGACCGCGCGGTTTTCGCTCGGAATGACGCGCAGCACTTCGCCCCCGCGGCCCTTGTCGCGGCCGGCGAGAACGACGACCTTGTCGCCCTTCTTGATTTTGGCGGCCATTACAGAACCTCCGGAGCGAGCGAGATGATCTTCATGTGGTTTTTGGCGCGCAGCTCGCGCGGCACCGGTCCGAAGATGCGGGTGCCGATCGGCTCTTTCTGATTGTTGATCAGCACGGCGGCGTTCGAATCGAAACGAATGACGGAGCCGTCGGAACGCTTGATGTCCTTCGAGGTGCGCACGACGACAGCCTTGAGCACGTCGCCCTTCTTCACGCGGCCGCGCGGAATCGCCTCCTTGATCGACACGACAATGATGTCGCCGACGCCGGCGTATTTGCGCTTTGAGCCGCCTAGCACCTTGATGCACATCACGCGGCGCGCGCCGGAGTTGTCGGCGACGTCGAGATTGGTTTGCATCTGAATCATGGCTTACCCGCCTTTCATTCCGGTCTGGTTTCGGCAAGCCCGCTTTGGACTGCGCCGACTTCGTCCGGCATTCTGTTCTTTCAAACTACGCCTTGGCCGCCTCTCCGACGACGCGCCAACGCTTCAACTTCGAAATCGGCGCGGTCTCTTCGATCGTCACCGCGTCGCCCACCTTGAACGCGCCGTTCTCGTCATGGGCGTGATAGTTCTTCGTGCGGCGCACCGTCTTCTGGAACAGCGGATGGGTGAAACGGCGCTCGACCTTCACCACCACGGTCTTGTTCTGCTTGTCGCTGACGACGACGCCCTGGAGAATTCGCTTCGGCATGGCGCTTTAACCTTGCTTTTTGGTGCGCTTCTGCGCGGCGATGGTTTTGGCGCGGGCAATGTCGCGACGAACGACGCGCACGCGTGAGGTGTTCTCGAGCTGTCCGGTCGCCCGCTGGAAGCGCAGATTGAACTGCTCTTTCTTGAGCTTCAGCACTTCGTCATTGAGCTGATCTTCGCTCATTGTCTTGATGTCGGAGAGGCGCTGTTTGGATTTCATCACGTCCCCCTTACTCAGCGATGCGTTCGATGAAGCGCGTCTTGATTGGCAGCTTCGCGGCCGCGAGCGTTAGAGCTTCGCGCGCGAGCGGCGCCGGCACGCCGTCGATTTCGAACATGATGCGGCCGGGCGCGACGCGCACCGCCCAGAATTCCGGCGCGCCCTTGCCCTTGCCCATGCGCACTTCGGTCGGCTTCTTGGAGACCGGCACGTCGGGGAAGATGCGGATCCAGACGCGGCCGGCGCGCTTCATGTGACGCGTCATGGCGCGGCGCGCTGCTTCGATCTGGCGCGCGGTGATGCGCTCCGGCTCCAGCGCCTTGAGGCCGAACTGACCGAAGTCCAGCGAATAGCCCGCCTTGGAGGCGCCCCGGATGCGGCCCTTGAAGGCCTTGCGGAACTTGGTGCGTTTGGGTTGCAGCATGATAGCGCTCTTTGATCTTTATCGTTACGCCGCGTCGCGCGGTTCGCGCGGCTCGCGCCGGCGGCGTTCGCCGCCGCGGTCGCGATCGCGGTCATGATGATCGCCGCCGGACGCCTGTTCGGCCGCCTTCTTGTCCTGCGCCATGGGATCGTGCTCAAGGATTTCGCCCTTGAAGATCCAGACCTTGATGCCGCAAGCGCCATAGGCGGTGTGCGCGGTCGCCGTGCCGTAATCGACGTCGGCGCGCAGCGTATGCAGCGGCACGCGGCCTTCGCGATACCATTCGAGACGCGCGATTTCGGCGCCGCCGAGACGACCCGAGCAATTGATGCGGATGCCCTGCGCGCCTAGGCGAATGGCCGACTGTACGGCGCGCTTCATCGCGCGGCGGAACGCGACGCGGCGCTCGAGCTGCTGGGCGATCGACTCGGCGACGAGCGCGGCCTCGGTTTCGGGCTTGCGCACTTCGACGATGTTGATGACGACCTCGCTGCCGGTGAGCTTGCCGACGAGCTTGCGGATCTTGTCGATGTCCGCGCCCTTCTTGCCGATGACGACGCCGGGACGCGCCGAATGGATCGTCACGCGGCACTTCTTGTGCGGGCGCTCGATGACGATTTTCGACACCGCCGCCTGCTTCAAGGTCTTCGACACCGCCTCGCGGATCGCCATGTCCTCGTGCAGCAGCTTGGCGTATTCGCCCTTATTGGCGAACCAGCGCGAGTCCCAGGTGCGGTTGACGCCCAGTCGCAGCCCGATCGGATTAACCTTCTGACCCATGGTTTTAAATCCTCTAGGCGTTGGCTTGCGCTTCGACTTCGCGCACGATGATCGTCAGATTGGCGAAGGGCTTCTCGATGCGGCTCGCGCGTCCGCGGGCGCGCGCATGAAAGCGCTTCATCACCAGCGCCTTGCCGACGAATGCCTGAGCGACGATGAGATCGTCGACGTCGAGGCCGTGATTGTTCTCGGCGTTGGCGATGGCGCTTTCCAGCGTCTTCTTCACCTCATACGCGATCCGCTTCCTGGAGAACTCCAGATCGGCGAGCGCGCGATCCACCTTCTTGCCGCGGATCAACTGCGCGAGCAGATTGAGCTTCTGCGGCGATACGCGCAGCATGCGCGCGACGGCCTTCGCTTCGTTTTCCGCAAGCCGAGGCGGATTGGCTTCCTTCGACATCTGAGCCTCTCTTAGCCCCTCTTGGCCTTCTTATCGGCCGCATGGCCGTGGAAGGTGCGGGTGGGAGCGAATTCGCCGAATTTGTGCCCGATCATGTCTTCCGACACGGATACGGGAATATGCTTCTGGCCGTTGTGCACGCCGAAGGTCAGCCCCACGAATTGCGGGAGAATGGTGGAGCGGCGGCTCCAGATCTTGATCACTTCGGAGCGGCCCGAGGCGCGCGAGGCCTCGGCCTTCTTCAGAAGATAGCCGTCGACGAACGGGCCCTTCCAGATCGAGCGAGACATGGTTAGCCCTTCTTCTTGCGATTGTGCCGCGAGGACACAATGAAACGATCGGTGGATTTGTTGGTGCGCGTCTTCTTGCCCTTGGTCGGCTTGCCCCAGGGCGTGACCGGGTGACGACCGCCAGAGGTGCGGCCTTCGCCGCCGCCATGCGGATGGTCGATCGGGTTCATGGTGACGCCGCGGTTATGCGGACGACGGCCGAGCCAGCGCGAACGCCCAGCCTTGCCAATCGAGGTGTTCATGTGGTCCGGATTGGACACGGCGCCGATCGTGGCGAAGCACTGGCCGTGCACAAGGCGCTGCTCGCCCGAATTCAGGCGGATGATCACATAGCCCTGGTCGCGGCCGACGATCTGCGCATAGGTTCCCGCCGAACGGGCGATGGCGCCGCCCTTGCCGATTTTCATCTCAACATTGTGTACGATGGCGCCGACGGGGATGTTGGCGATCGCCATGGCGTTGCCGGGCTTCACGTCGACTTGGTTGCCGGCGATCACTTCATCGCCGACGGCGAGCCGCTGCGGCGCGAGAATGTAGGCGAGCTCATTGTCCGAATAACGAATGAGGGCGATGAACGCCGTACGGTTCGGATCATATTCCAGCCGCTCGACCTTGCCCGGAACATCGAGCTTGCGGCGCTTGAAATCGACGATGCGATAGGCCTGCTTGTGGCCGCCGCCGCGAAAGCGCACGGTCACGCGGCCGGCGTTATTGCGCCCGCCGTTTGAGGTCTTGCCCTCGGTCAGCGTCTTGACCGGCTTGCCCTTGTATAGCTCGCTGCGGTCCACGATGACGAGCTGGCGAAGGCTCGGCGTGACCGGCTTGAATGTCTTCAGCGCCATAGTTCTATCCTCACGCCTTCCTTACAGTCCGGTCGTCACGTCGATCTTGTGACCCTCGGCGAGGGTCACCACCGCCTTCTTCACGTCGCTCTGCTGGCCGCGCTGGCCTCGGAACGTCTTGATCTTGCCTTTGCGGACGAGCGTGTTGACGCTTTCGACCTTCACGTCGAAGAGACCCTCGACAGCCGCCTTGATCTGCGGCTTCGTCGCGGTCTTCGCGACTTTGAAAACGACCTTGTTGCTCTCCGAGGCGAGCGTCGCCTTCTCGGTGATGACCGGCGATACGATCACGTCGTAATGGCGAACGTCCTTGCTCATTTCAGTCGCGCCTCCAGCGCATCCACTGCGGCGCGGGTCAACACCAGCTTCTCGCGGCGGAGGATGTCGTAGACATTGACGCCGTCGACGGGAAGGACGTCGATCTTCGGAAGATTGCGCGCGGCGAGCACGAAATTATTCTGCGGCGCGCCGCCGACGATGATGATCGCGTTCTCAAGGCCTGTCTTGGCGAAGCCCGAAGCAAGCAGTTTCGTCTTCGGCTCGGAAAGCTCCGCCTTCTCCCAAACGATGATGCCGCCGTCCTTGGCTTTCGCCGACAGAGCATGTTTCAACGCGAGCTGGCGCACTTTCTTCGGCAGGTCATGCGCATGGCTGCGCACCACCGGACCGAAGGCGCGTCCGCCGCCGCGGAACTGCGGCGCGCGCGCCGAGCCATGACGGGCGCCGCCGGTGCCCTTCTGCTTATGCAGCTTCTTGCCCGTGCGCGCGATGTCGGCGCGGTTCTTCACCGCATGGGTGCCGGCGCGCCGCTTGGCGAGCTGCCAGCGGATCATGCGGAAGATGAGGTCCTTGCGCGGCTCAAGGCCGAATACCTCATCGGAGAGTTCAATCGAACCGGCCGCCTGGCCGTCGAACGACGTGACGTCGATCTTCACGGCTCAGTCCTCCTTCTTCTCTTCTTGCGGAGCGGCGCTAGAACCCGCGGCTTCGCCCTGCCCGTCGCCGAGGCGGAACTTGCCCGGCTGCGGCGCATCCTTCGGCAGCGCGCGCTTCACCGCGTCGCGCACGAAAATCCAGCCGCCGGCGGTGCCCGGCACCGCGCCTTCGACGAGCAGAAGGCCCCGATCCGGGTCGGTCCGCACGACGCGCAGATTCTGCGTCGTGACGCGCTCGACGCCCATATGGCCGGCCATTTTCTTGTTCTTGAAGGTCTTGCCCGGGTCCTGACGGCCGCCGGTCGAACCATGCGAACGATGCGAAATCGAGACGCCGTGCGATGCGCGCAGACCGCCGAAGCCCCAGCGCTTCATCGGACCCGCGAAGCCTTTGCCCGTCGATGTGCCGGTTACGTCGACGAACTGGCCGACGACGAAATGATCCGCCGTGATCTCCGCGCCGATCGGCAGCAGCTCTTCCTCGTTCACGCGGAACTCGGCGAGCTTCATCTTCGGCTCGACCGAGGCCGCGGCGAAACGCGCGCGCTCGGCCTTGGAGACGTTCTTCACTTTGGCGCGGCCGATGCCGAGCTGAACGGCGGTGTAGCCGTTCTTTTCCTTGGTCCGCTGCGCGACGACCTGGCAGCCGTCGAGCTTTAGAACCGTGACAGGCACATGCTCGCCCGCCTCCGTAAAGACGCGGGTCATTCCGACCTTTTGCGCGATGACGCCCGACCGCATGATCCAATCCTTCGCAAAGCGCGCTCTCTTTCTTGAAAGGAGCGCCGCCTGAATTCCCTTAGAGCTTGATCTCGACGTCGACGCCGGCGGCGAGATCGAGCTTCATCAGCGCGTCCACCGTCTGCGGGGTGGGATCGACGATATCGAGAACGCGCTTATGCGTCCTGATCTCGAACTGTTCGCGCGACTTCTTGTCGATGTGCGGCGAACGGTTCACCGTGAATTTTTCGATGCGCGTCGGCAGCGGAATCGGGCCGCGGACCTGAGCGCCCGTGCGCTTGGCCGTCGAGACGATTTCCTTCGTCGACGTGTCGAGAATCCGGTGATCGAACGCCTTTAGGCGAATCCGGATATTTTGACCGTTCATTGTCTCGTCCTTTGGGACCGCGAGCGGCTCTGCTCGCTTTCATGCGCCGCGCGGATGTCGCGCGGCTTTGTTCACAAGAGCGAGCGTTTAGCCCGCGGCCCGGATTCGCTTTACTCGATGATGCTGGCGACGACGCCGGCGCCAACCGTTCTGCCGCCTTCGCGGATGGCGAAGCGCAGCTTCTCCTCCATGGCGATCGGCACGATCAGCACCACGTCCATCGTCACATTGTCGCCC